>Ga0194133_10004088_pt1 | contig 19983 bp, 22 predicted proteins | sample TA2KigOf40mmetaG_FD_155448 | JGI IMG/M metagenome (GOLD analysis project Ga0194133, IMG submission 155448) | Freshwater microbial communities from Lake Tanganyika, Tanzania - TA2015055 Kigoma Offshore 40m | ecosystem: Environmental > Aquatic > Freshwater > Lake | place: Tanzania: Lake...
GATGCACAAACAGGTTGTCGACATGGGTGAAACGATCCGTAAGTTCTGGGTTGACATTAAAGAACGTGTGATGATGACGAACAAGGCAATCTACAAGGAATCCGTCAAGATCAACGTTATCCGACCCATCCTTTCGATCGAGTGGCAGACAACCATCATTCCTCAATCCTCCATGGTGTTCTTCCGTTACATCAATCAGATGGGTTACAAGACCAAGTTCAAGTTTACCCCGACGGTTCAGGGCATGGTCAAGACTGTCACCAACGAAACCGAACAGTCGATTATCGAACTGGTGAAACGTTACATCGAAACCTCCGGACAGTCCGTTGACCAAATCAAGAGTTCGGATGTTTTGGCTCACGTTCAAGCCGCATATCCCGACCTCAACATTACTCGAGGAACTCCGATCTGGAACCTCGTCAGCGGCTACGTTCAACAATTGAAGCCCATGGCTGTATAATTAAATAAATAAAATAAAATTTTTACTTTGTAAAACAAGTAAAAATTTACGTTAACGTTATAAACATTTGTTCCAAATTCTCTTATTGACGACGAAACTCAGGGCAAGCGTCTTCAAACGAACCTCCTCAACCTTCAAAAAGTATCCCCTCTCCTGAACAGGTTCTGATATTTATTTTCCTCCTTCGTAAAAAGACCGATGTCAACATTAAGAATCAACCCCGAGGCAAGGTTTGAGGAGGAGGCATACGTCAAGAACCCTGTTAGTATCCAAGGAATCCCCTGGCCGGAGATTTACATCAATCTTTTCGATCAAAACGGTTACGATCTGACGGTTATCGAACAGACGTTCTACAAGGCCAACGGCCTGTTTACCGAGCAACATCGTAACGCCAATCACGTGTCCCTCCGTCAACAATGGATGATTCAAGAGCCGAAGGTTTACGAGGGTCCGGTTCTTAATCATTGCTATCTTTTCGAACGTAAGGGTTACAAGGGTTTGGCACTGAAACAACTTCAGGAGTGGGCTCGTGAGTGCCCGCTTTATTACAAGGTGATCAACATTACTCCGAAATGGGGAATCGATTTTAGCATGGACTACGTTGACGAGACCGGTGAGTGTTTCGAACTTTTCCACTACGAGCACGACAGTTTCGATTACAAGACGGCCTGGAACGCCAAGGAACTTCTAGAGTACAAACTGACCAGGACGGATTGGCAGAAGGTGGCCCGGGACCTCATCAATAAGAAGGACGAGTGGATTAACCTGGAGTTCTTTGAACAGTCCGCCTGGAAGTGTCGCTACTTTGGAGTTCCGGACGAACGATTCAAGATGGTCACCTGGCAAAAGTAACGAGTCGATTATTTAAAAGTTTGATTATTAATTATCTGATAACCAAAGTTCGAGATGTACTGCTTCTGGAACAAGTTCCGTATGCTCGGGGATTTGAAGGACATGGAATTCACGGAGAAGGTTTTCAATATGTTTGCTCGTCGTCGTTAGGGGTCCTGGTATATTTATTTCAAGTTAGGTTCTAAAGAACTTACATTCTGTTTTAAGGTAAAAGGGTTACCTACAAACCAGAATGTCGTCATCATCATTGTCAAAGGATATCGTTGTTTACGGTATTGAGGAGAAGAAGGAAATTCATGGGTTCCCGTATTTAGGCGAGGTTCTTAAGATGCCCTACACCTCCGATCTCAATCGTTGCGTCGACAAGGATCGTGTGGATGAAATCTACGAGTCGTTTATCAACAATTCCAATATCCAGGGATTGATCAGTGTGACCTTCGCCACCCTCGGTCAGGAGATGTGGCTTGTCGATGGTCAGCATCGATTGGAGGCACTTAGGATGTTCGTTCAGAGTCACCCGGATAAGGATCATCTTCTGGAGAGGATTCAGGTTCACGTACGACAGATCGAGGTGAGGGATCGTGACGAGGCGACTCGTCTGCACGTGGAACTCGGGAGGTCCGTTCCGGCCAAGATTGTCGAAAACGAACGCGAGAACACCTTCCTAAGAAATCTTGATGACTTTTTGCTCGGATGTTTGAATCGACCTAAGAAATCAACAAACCCCCAGTACGGAAACTGGCCGGAGTGTTTCTCTGACATGGTCAAGAACTGCGGGTTCTTCAACAACTTCACCTCCTCGGAACTGATGATGAAGGAGCTCCGGGAACTTAACGGCTGTCTTTTCAAGTTGGTCGTTCAGACGAATAACCCGAAGGTGCGTAAATACATAACGGACGGAAAGGCGGAGAAATTCAACACCAACACCTGCAAACTCTTTTGCGAAACCTACAAACTCAGCAACCAGGACAAGGTGATGTGTCTCAACCTCGTCGTACGTTACGGGTTCATGGAACTCATCCTTGACAAGATAACCAACTTCCCGGAACTTACCTACGACAGGTATCTTTCCAAGGAACGACGTCTTAATTTCAACGACGTACCGTCCATCGCCGCCGAGGGAGAATCCATTGAACGGTTCTTCGGCAGGGCCTTGCCCGGTAAGGTTTGTCGTAAACCCTGTCCGGTGTGTTGTGCCTCCTGGTTGGATCGCGACGAACGTTCCTCCTATCACTTTGGTCATATCAAGTCCCGGGCTCATGGGGGCGGAAATCTGGCGAGCAACCTTGTACCGGTCTGTCCGAAATGTAACCTGGAGTGTCGATCGGAAAACATGGAAGAATACTGTAGGAGGAAATTTGATCGCGAGTTAACCCTGAGCTACTAAAAAGTATCGTTTGCAAAAATCTCGAAAACAAAACTTATTGTATCCTTATAACAAACACTATTAATACAACACCTGGTAACATCAAATATGGAAAACATCAATCAAATTGTGGAAAAGAAGAAGAGAGTCTACAACAGGAAGAAGACTCAGGAAGAGGGAGAAGGATCGTCAACGGCGCCTGTTAAGAAGCCCCGCGGTGGATCCAAGAAGACCAAAACTCAGGAGGGAGAGCTTAAGGAAGAGAAAATCCCTAAGAAACCTGAACGCAAATTGTTCGATCATCAGGTTGAATCCGTGGAGTTGATGGAAAGGGCGGAAACGGGAGTTCCTATTAAGGACAAAGATACCGGATTTGATCTTCACTACGCCTTCGGCTCTCTTGAGAATCCCGTTGGTTCGGGAAAAACCTCGGTGGTTTTGCAGGTGATCAAGAACGACAAGTTGAAATTTGAGACCATCGAGAAACTCCCCATTCGTTCTCTTAGTAAGTCGATTATGTTGTTCGGGGATGTTAGACCATTTTACGCAGACGTCGAAACTGGGCAGATTATTAACAGGGACGTGACGATCGCACTTTTTACCTGTCCGATAAGTGTCGTCGTTTGTTCCAAGCCGTTAACCACCGTTTGGAAGAAGGAGGCGGATATTATGGATGTCCCGAACGTCGTCTTAGACGCCCCTAAACAGGTGAGTTCTCGGGCGATTTTCGAGGAGAAGGTCATCCCGATCATCAAGGCCGGTAACGGTATCCTGATTACGACCACGGTTCTTTATGCCTATACCATGTCATTATTGCTCGAGATCACCAAGTGCGTTAATCCAATGATTCGTCCCCAAGCCCCGTACGGTATTACGCAGTTCTTCTCTCCGAAACGAATGATTTACGACGACGTTCACAGTGTTTCGAAGTGGTCGATTTTCAATTGGAATCTCGCCCCTTTGTTTACCTGGTGCGTCAACAGCACTCCGGAGCTCGTAGCCTGGTGTCAGATCGAACGGTACTTGGCCGCCTGTTTTCTGACCAGACCCCTTTACAATGCACGTTGGGATATGCGCGAAAAGGGTCACAAGGTCAACGTTCCTGTTCCGGACGCCGTTTATCGGGAGCCTCCGGCTCAGGTGAATAAGATTCATTACAAAGGAAATGTTACGGCTCAAATGTTGGGAGATCATTTACCTCCACAGGTCGTCATGATGTTGAACACCGGTGATTTTGACGGTGCCTACCGAATCATGATGAATCTTTCCCGCAGAGGAGGAGAGGAGGATATCCTGGAGGAAAATGAGGAAAATCCTCATCAACATCTTCCGGTTTCTGAACGGAAGCCTTTACATGAACTCGTCATCCAGGGTTACAGAAACGAACTTCAAAAACTGGAGGCTCGACGGTTGGAGATTATCGAGTACGGTGGTAGGGTTGACCGAATCAACGAATCTATTGAGTTTCAGAAACGAAAGATCGCCTCCGTAGAGGAACGTTTGAAGGACGCCGAGAAGGAAACTTGTGATTGTCCTATCTGTTGCGACGAGGTGGAACGCGGAGAGATGGCGGTGACCAAATGTTGCAACAACTCCTTCTGTAAGGGTTGTATTCAGGAGGTTTTCAGGGGGAACAAGCTTTGCCCTTTGTGTCGTGTGAAGATTACCCCTCTTGATATTTATTCATTGAGTCAGGACGGTTCGGCGGTGGACATTTCTGAAATCACCTCCATGAAGGTTGTCTCCAAAAGGGATCTTGAGAAGCTTCCGGCTAATCCGATGGAGGCCCTCATGAAACTGGTCGAGTCCAAACCCCGTAATAGCAAGTTTGTGGTTTTCGCCCCGGGTGAGGGCTCTTCAACGGCCTTCAAGGAGTATTTCAAGAATTCGCGTTACGTTCTTGCCGACCTCGGAGGTTCTTCCGCCTCCATCCGCAATCGTCTGGAGTCCTTCCAAAACGGTTCCATCAACATTCTCTTCCTTAGCTCCAAAACCTCCAACGCCGGTCTTAATCTTCAGTTCGCCACGGACGTTGTGATTATCGAAGGCGGCGACCGAGAACTCAACCCTGACGTTGGTTATTACAAACAGTCGATCGGACGAGTTAGGAGGTTCCCTCGTACGGAACCCGTCCCGGTCCATCATATTACCGTTTATCCCGGTTTCTAAAAAGTATACAAACGTCAAACTAAAAAATCCAAGTAACAATAAATAACCTAAAAGTAAAATGTTTTTAGGTTACAAGAAGGCCTTGTCGGTTCCAGACAACATCCCGGTTATCGTCACTCTCGAAATTCCCCACTCGGCAAGAAGTAATGTTTATCGTATGGGAAACGTTCGAGATCGAGAGTTCGCTAAGCATCGTTGCGAGTCCGCCTGGGTTCGTAGTATTCAGGACCCGAAGACCGGTAAGGAATTTTACAAAGCCAAGAGCATGTCCAACCCGAAGGACGTTGATAAATTGACCTATCATCTGGGACGATTCGTGAAGAGCGATAAGTACGATCCGGTGGTTAACAGAATCTGTTCCTCGGGGGTTCACTTCTATCTTTCATACGTCAGGGCCTTGTATCACAAATCCCCGTTCTCCGATTCCTGTTTCCAGGTCTGGCACGATAACGGAACGGTTCGTTTCTACGCGGAATCCTACAGGAAAAATCCCGAGGTCAGCGTTTTCCACGGGGTGTTCGTCGAGTACGATCCGGACGGTAAGGTAGTTAGGGAATTTCGAATCAAGAACGACATCATTACCGTTGCCTGGTTTTATACCTGGAAGACCGTCCTGGTCTATGACACCGCGAGAAACTTTAACGGAACTCCCGTCAGAAAACATCAAACTTTGAGAGACCCGACCATCGAAAATCAGAATATTTACGACGTGGTTCCTCAACTCAGAGCCTACCGACGTTAACCGGGATGATCTCCCTCTCCTAAAGACATATCGATAACGTTCAAGTCAAAAGATCAATAATGAGTGGGATTTTTGCGGGGAGGGCCGACAGGACGGTTTGGAAGGGTGGATGGCGGGAGATTGGCGGTTTCAAGAAATACTATCGATCACGATGGGAGGCGAACTATGCAAGATGGTTGGAAAGGGAACGTCTGGAGGGAAGAATTCAGAAATGGGCCCACGAACCGACAACCTTCTGGTTCGAGGGAATTAAACGGGGGGTCAATAACTATCTTCCGGATTTCCAGGTGGTTTACCCTCCGGACGAGGCCGGGAACGTGAAGGAGGAGTATCACGAGGTCAAGGGCTGGATGGATGCAAAATCCGCCACCAAGATCAAGCGTATGGCAAAGTTCCACCCTAACGTGATTTTGGTCATCGTCGATACCAAGGTCTATAAGAAACTGGAGAAGGAGTGTTGCGCAACCATCGAGGGATGGGAGTTGCTAACCAAGGGAGAACCTGATAAGGAGGAAGGTAAAGAAGAGGACGAAGAGGGAGAGGTGGTGACCGCCAAACCGAAACGTCAACCTAGGAAGAAAAAGGAGGTTAATGATACCGCCGCGACGGACGAGAAACCTCCCAAGGGTCCTTCGAAACGGACGCTAAAAAGACTTGAAACGGAGCTTAGTTTGTAATTTAATTATCGATTGGGATTGTCCCAGGATAATTAAATTAAGAGATAGATATAACTGTAAACAAAAAACATCATCTGACTTACCTAAAATGGCTAGACTGAGAAAATCATCATCGACGTCCGTTAAGAGAAAACTGCTTCCGCGTGGTCGTGTTAGAAGACCCTCTAGAAGATGCCCCGGGATGAAATTCCGCAAATGTTGTTCTGGACAAGGCCGGCGGCTTAGAATTCGTCAGAGGGCAATGAACCCCTTCCAGGATAATATTGGTAAACGAGTGAAAACCATGAGCGAACTCAAGGAGTACCGTTCTAAGAACTCCGGTCAACCGATGGTCGTTTGGATTTACGCCGATTGGTGCGGTCATTGTCAAATGTTTCTCCCGACCTGGAGATCGTTGGTGAGTTCCGCTAAGAATATTTCATTCGTCGCCATCGACGGAGCCTCGGATGCCTTCCTCAAGGATTCAAAGACGTCGACTTACCCTAAGGTCACCGGTTATCCTACAATCTGGTTATTCGCAAAAGGTGGTCAGGTCCCAATCACCTACCGCGGTCAAAGAAGCAGCGAATCTATTAAAGGAGCCCTGGACAGAATGTAGATCGATTAACGAGAATAAGAAGGATGAGTTAGGATCATGTGATGTAGGAGAGGGAGTTCTCCTAATCGGTTTACTATCGAGTAGGAAACTTTTCTTATTCACATGGTTGCTCAAGACGAATTTAGGGTCCATGCGCAAACGGTGCTTCTTTTTTTACTGACCGGGTAGTTTGGATAACTTTAGAGATTGTTTTTATTTTACGAGCGGCTAAGATAAACTAAAAACAAAATTTACGAAAAAATAGGATATATTATGATCGTGGCCTCCCTGACGACCATTCCGTCAAGACTACCTTTTTTGCAAAAGACCATTTCCAGTATTTTGGCAGATCGGGGGTTCGACAAGGTAATACTTACCATTCCGTCTAAAACCTTGAAGGGTCATGATTATCCCGTTGAGGAGATAACCAAACTTTCCAAAAAATTCAATGGAAGTGATCGATTTTTGATTAATACAATTCCCGAGGACTACGGTCCAATTACGAAACTTGTGGGATGTCTTGATATCATAACCGACCCTGAAACCGTCATTGTGGTTTTTGATGATGATCGTCAGTTGTTGAAACCGGTCAGTAGGATTTTCCATCAGCGGTGTGTTTCCGATCCGTCATGTGCATTTTCGCTCGGAGGATGGTGCTTCGGCTCCGGGTATCGCATACAGGTGGAAAACATCGAAGACGTTGAGGTGGACACTCTCATGGGAACAACCTGCATCGCCTTCCGGAGAGACCTCATTAATAAGGAAGAACTTCTCAATTTCCGTAGGGAGGATAAGAGACTTGTCAAGTTGGACGATATGAGAATCTCCGGATATCTTTCCTCCAAGGGAAAACGACGAATATCCGTTGGTTTTAACGCCAGGGAGTACCTAAAAGATATCGAATATCAGGGGACCGAGAAGCTTTCCGGTAACTTTAATTTCTGGGTGGATAACAAGGCCGTCATCGATCAACTTAGAAAGGAGGGGATTTTCAAGATCAAATCCTCCGAGGGTTCCTCCTTCGAGGCGTTCGTTTTTTACATTATTCTTTCCGTTCTTGTTCTCCTCGGAGGACTTTGGAGTATCTACAACCGAAGAACCTACGGTTATATTCTCTTGGTGGCGGGATTGATTTTCGCATGTTTGGCCATTGTCCAGATTCAATCGTTTATTCTTTAATTATTAAATAAACACTGTAAACAAAAATTAGTAATTATGTGGTTGTGGGTTAATAAATTCGTGAAGAAGGATCATTGTCCGGAATTCAAGAAGGATAAACTAAAGAACCCCATTACCAAGAGAAAGATCAAGGAGGAGGGGCCTGTGCAAAAATGGTTCAAGGACGCCTGTTCCGGTAAATCCAAATCCAAGGTCGTGGTTCCGGAAAAGAAGACCTACGGGTTGAGAAAAAGAATCAACAACCTGAGCGAGTTCGTTAAGGAACAGGGTCCGGTCGGGTTGGAGGAACTAGTCAATCGAATCCTGGCTTATCAAACCGGTAGATTTACCAAGGATTTGAAAATTGCCTTTACCAAGGGTTATAAGGGCGCCGTTAATAATGAACTCCAGGAGGTGATTATTGATTTCGGTTCCCGGAAGTTCCGTATTTCAACGACCGGTCCTATCTCCAAACGACTCCAGAGACTCTCGGTCGGAGAGGGGTTCCGGGAGGAGGATATCGAGGGAACGGAGGTTTCGCAGAAGAACTTCTGTAGCACCAAGAACGTGAAGGCGCTCCCTAACAGAAAGAAGTTCGAGGCACAACCTCATCAGTTAAAGGCCGTGGAGTTTATGGCCTCTAACCCGAACGCCAGACTTTTGCTTGAACATGGGCTAGGATCGGGTAAGACCTGCACCAGCGCGATGGTAATCGATTCCTACCTGAGAAGATATCCGGATAATCTTGTTTATTTCTTCTCCCCGGGTAACCTCCGTTCAAACTTTATCGCCGAGTACTGCTCCTTCTGCCCGGTCGACCGTAGAATCGACCCTACCAATAACGATTATAATAACTTCCGTTTCTTCAGTTTGGACGACGGAACCCTCAAGAAGAAACTCCCCAGAAGATTTGAGGACTGTTTGGTTGTTGTCGATGAGGCCCAGAGTTTGATCGGCTCCATCAAGACGGGTGAAAATCCCCCCACGCACGATGAGATGGACAACATGGAAGGTCTTAAGAATCTCTCCGTTCTTTATGCCAAACTTACAAGAGATTATTCATCGATTAAACTCTTGATGCTGTCCGGAACTCCCATGCCGGACACCCTTGAACAACATTACAATTGTCTCCGTCTCCTGAAACCGGAGGACATGAGGTCCGTGAGCTACGAGGGATTCCTGAACATGTTTTACTCGGACGACCTAGGAAGATTCGTTCCTAAACAGGAGTCATTGGAAATGGTTACCGATCTTTATTCCAATTGTATTTCATTTTACAAGACCTCCCAAACGGACGTGGCCAGAGTACTGACGACCTACGAGGAGATCAATCTCGAGGTCGAGGACCCGTTGGCGGAGATCATTCTCCAGGCGATGAGTTCTGAACAGAGATACCAGGTCATTCCTCTCGAGGGAATGATAAAGATGTACATCAAGAGTGGTATGTCCCCGGCCTCCGCCGCCAAATTTGCCGTCTTCATGAAGTCCCGTGCGGTACGTCGTGCTAAATCCTGCGGACTTTCCAACATCGTCTACCCATCCCAACTTGAGAGAATGCAAACTCGGCAAATGGAAGGTACCGACGGCGATAATGATGAGGAAATTGAAAAAGAGGAAAGGGAGGAGGAGGAACAGAAGGGCTTGACGGAGGACGATGAGGTACTTAGGGACTTCAAGGATAACATGGAGTTATTCTTTGAAACCTTCTGTCCAAAGTTGGGTAAGTTGATGGAAAACCTGGAAAACGATAACGTCTGTCCCGGTAAGCAGATCATCTACTGTCCGTTCAAGGTACGTCACGGGGTTAACCTGATCAGTAAGATTTTGAAGGTTATGGGAATTAGCAATGTGGTTTACTCCGGCGATGTTACTCAGGGTGCTCGTGAGAAGATTCTCCGGAAGTACAACGATGTCAGTAATGATCTCGGACAGAAAACCAAGGTCTTCCTGTTCACGGACGCCGCCGCCGAGGGTATTTCCCTGATGTCGGTTCGTGGCGTTCACCTGATCAACGAGGATATTTACGCCTCACATATGAGACAGGTTGTCGGCAGGGCGGTTCGTTATCTTTCCCACGCAAGACTCCCTGAAGAGGATCGTGAGGTTACCGTCTTCCGTTATCGGTTGTATGTCGACGGCGTAAGTTCCGATGAGGATAATGAAGGAGCCGGCGTTGCCAGAGAACAGAGAATTAAGTATCTGGAATCGATGGTTCATACCACATGGTCCATTTAAAATTTTTATTTTTCTCCAAACTGAAAAATAAAAAAAATCATCGTTACTTCTTGCCAGGGGCCATGGTAACCGGCGGGATTCCGGAAGCAGTGGCTCCGGAGGGACGGGTAGACTTGCGACTCAGCTTTTCCTGTTGAATGGAGGTTCGGCCGGAACCGACAGTTTCAACGGAGATAATCGACGGACCCGAAGACTTCTTTGAAGGGGTTGAGGAACCGGCGTTCCAAAGTTTATAGAGCAGAAAGGCAATCACTGCCAAGAGGAACGGTCGGGAAAGTGCGATACTCTTGACCAGTTCCATCGTGGCAGTCATGTTGGAAACCTGATTCGAGGATGTGAACCCGCTCGGGACGGGGTCGGCAAAATCGAAATGATCCTCTTCGAACTTAACGTTAGGGTTACCTGATGGAACGGCGGTCATTCTCTCTCTTGTTAATCACTAAGTTTTTATTTAACAACGACCGCCAATTTCCTTATCCAGTCTTTTAGGGAATAATAAAAATTCATAAAAGACATCCGGGGGGGGTTGGTAACAAAAATTACTTTTGTAGAAAATCATGTCCAAGTTGCAAATCCCCTCCGTGAGTTACAAGCCTTTTCGTTATCCCTGGGCCGTGGAACGCGCTCTCGAACATGAGAAGGCTCATTGGGGAGAATGGGAGGCAAACCTCCAGGATGACGTTGGTCAGTGGAAGGATGGAAGGATTTTACCTGAGGAGAAGGAGCACATCACCCAGATTCTCCGACTGTTTACCCAGAGCGACGTTGAGGTGGCGTCTAATTACCTGAACGTGTTTATCCCGATGTTCAAGAATAACGAAATCCGGGCCATGTTGTCCAGTTTCGCCGCCCGGGAGTTCATTCATCAGCGTTCCTATGCCCTACTTAATGACACGCTGGGTCTTGATGAGCATGAGTACTCGGCGTTCCTGGAGTACAAGGATATGAAGAACAAGATCGAATTCATGCGTACTCAGGATTGTCTCACACCGGAGAGCCTGGCGATCGCCCTTGCCCAGACCGTGTGTAACGAGGGCATGTCCCTTTTCAGCGCCTTCGTAATGTTGCTCAATTATCAACGTTCCGGGAAGATGAAGGGGATGTGCGAAATTGTCGAGTGGTCGATTCGTGACGAGACGATGCACGTCGAGGGTATGACACAACTTTTCCTGACCTTCGTTCAGGAAACCCCGGGGTTGGATCTTGAAAATATCAAGAGGATCGTTAAGGAACTTTATCAGGAGGCGGTGCTTCTCGAGGATGCCGTTATCGACCAGGCCTACGGGGAGTGCGTCCAGAAATCCGGGTTGACAAAGGAGGATGTTAAGAAGTACGTTCGTTACCTGGCGGATCGTCGTCTTCAACAACTAGGACTGGAACCGATCTACAACGTCGGCAGTAACCCCATCGACTGGTTGGATTGGGTGGTTTCCGGTGATTCCTTCAAGAATTTCTTCGAGGGCAGGGTTACGGACTACTCGGCCTCAGGGTTGAAGGGTGATTGGGGTTGGGCAAGCTTCATCCTGAATGAGGTGTCGGATGGTCGATTCACTCTTCGAGGAAAAAAATATTTAGTATAAAGTTTAAATTTTTAGCCTTCTAGGAAAAAGCTAAAAATAACGAATCGATGGGCAGGGATTTTAAATTCAGGATTCTGTTGAAGGGAATTCCGGTTCCGGAGTCCAATTAATTAAAAAATTATTCCCTTCTAACGTTGGTAGTCCAAATCTTTTAGGTTATTAAACCCGGGTTCGAACAGATGTCTTGGTTTATGTTTCTTTAGTCTGGAGCCACAGTGTCTACATTTCGGGTTCGGATGATTTCTCATAATGTAGTCCTCGAGTTGAATGTGAACGAACTTCAGGTTTCGATACGCCTCCTTCAGTCTTTGCTCGTTGACTTTGATCTCCTGATAAAGTTGATCCCTGTGTTTCAGGATGTCCGGCAGTGAAAGTCCGCTCATGATGTTTTTAATAATTTAACAACTCTTTTTCTCTCAGGAGGAACACCCCTTGATACTTTTCTGATAAATGATGTCGTCGAACGTCTTGTCAAAGTGGAACCAGCTAAGCTTGGCCTCTCCCTTCCATTCCAGGGTGGTCTCCTCGTCAATACAGGCCTGAAGTTTACCGTCAAACTCCTCCGAAAGGTCCGCCTTCAGGTCAAAGTCAAGAGTTCCCTCGAAGAGTGAATCGACCTGGAGAATAAGACTCGGGATGATTTCAACGGTAACCTCCAAAGACTCGTCGACCTTGCCGTTAATCAGTTTTGTGAATTTCCAGGTGGGTTCCGGATATTGATGAGACCACTTACCCTTATCGTAAATCGACAGGAGGTTACCTAAGATCCCCTGCGACTGTATACCGATCTCTCCGGAGAGGTCGGCTTTCGAAGATACCGCAAAGTTAACCTGAACGGGGAGTTCGACGGTAATATCGATCGGGATAAGACCCACGTGAGTATTTACTATCGTTTTTACCTCGGTATTGTACGTTTTGGTGAAGGAGGTTGCCCATGAACCTCCGATAAGGCCATCGATGACGATCGACCAGCCAAATAGCATGTTTTCGAATCCGACCGTCATCTCCCGCTTGAAAATGTCCAGCTCGAAAACCACACCTCCGGAGAACCCAAACATACAATCCTTGCAATCGATCTGGAAAAACTTATTATGTACAATCGGTATCTCCTTATCAAGATCACAGTTATCGTTAACGTTCCATCCTATACAGAAATCCTTGTTCATCCCGAGGTTGCTCGTCAGGGCGTCCTCCAGAGGTCGATCGATGAGGATACAATATTCATCTTCCTCGTTACAGGGGAGTACGCTCTTCAGTTTTCTCCCGGGACATGTCGTGATCACCGTATGTACCGTCGAACGATTTTGAACGGGAATGACCAATTGATTGTATTCCGGACAGATGTCGACCTTGTAGCTCGTTACAGGCGTACTTGGTACTAAGTTTCTTGGGGGTAATTGTCCTAAGTTATCGGAAACGGGAGGCATGGACATGGAGGAAACCAGACCGAAAACCGCCGCGATACCAAATAGCAACTTTCCAAACATTTCTTTTTTTTGTTTAAAACCTCTGGAGGGTTTACATCAAACAAAAAATCTTAATACATCATGTCGTACGTAATGTCAACCATTAATAAGACACTTGCCGGGTTTACTCAGACCCAGGGTCCTCGGCCGGACTTTACATCAGGGTTGTGTTCCTGTTGTGAGGATTTCAGCGTTTGTTGTTGCGGGGTTTTCTGTCAAGGGTATTTGCTTTGCAAGCATAAAATTCATATACAGGGAAGAACCGAGGAGCAGATGGAATGTTGGGAGAAGACCTGTGGAATTTTGCTGTCCGTCGCAGCGTTTTATTGGGTGGGGGCGCTCGGCATCGCCATCTGGGAAACCTGTATTCGTAACGAGTTCCGTAAATCCGTAAACATCGTTGAGGACATTACATTCTACGGTGGTCTCCAGGCCTTCTGTTGCTACCCATGTGCCATCTGCCAACAGGAGCGGGAGATGAAGTTCCTGATGACAACGCCAACGGCACCTCCGTTTCCCGGACTGATGATGTAAAGTTTATTTTTTTGTTAAATTTTTCCGCGCAGTCCTTGTTTTAGTAGTCATCCCCCGAATCCTTTCGGGAGTTGTTGTTGTTACCGGGCTGGTTTGTTTGACTCATTTGATGTTCACGCATGTCGTTACGGACGATTTCCTCGGAATTTGCCGTTGCATTAGTCCTGTCAACCGCACAATCCATGGGGCTCTGCATTTGAATTTCGTCAAAGTACCTAACGGCCATACCCTGAGAGATCATCCAGTCGTTGACGTTGTCCTTGCGACGGTTTCTTCTTTGAGTCACGATGGTAACCAACCATCTTCCAAATTTGTCCTTCTCCTGAAATTCAACGAAGACGTACTTGTTATGAACCTTCTCTCTTAACGAGTCTCTCGCCCGGGCGGCCTTGGTAATAATAAGATTCCGGTTCTCGGCTGTTGATTCCGGATAAAGTTCCGGGGCGTTAATCCCGTACAACTTAACCCCCAACTTCCAAACGTGTGAACGATGAATGAAGGAGATCGTTAAACTATCTCCATCGTGAACATATAGGACTTTTGCCAATTTAATCCGGCCCGTAAGGTCAAAACTCTTCGTATTTTGCATCGTCTTCCCGCCTAAACGGAATCTTGTCGATACATTACCCATTTCTTCTTTCCTTTTCTTTTTTGTAGTAGTTTCGACTACAAAAAAAATATTTTAGTTCTCTCTCCTTTATTACATGTCGGCAGGCAGGGCGTACTGCTCCCGGTAAATCTTCTCAATCTCCTTCAGCTGATCATTGGATGGCATCGGGATTCCGTAGTACTCGCAGGATTCCTCTAAGGAACGATCCTTGGTGAAGCAGGCCATGCTGGTGGCAATTAGCCAACGGAGCGGCTCAATAAGCAGGTACACGGCGGCGTCGTTCACCAGGGTAAGCTCCTTAGGCGGGATGCTCTCGATGAACTTGGCATCCCACTCCGGAACCATCTCATTGAAGGCGCGCCAGATCGGAGTCTCGATCGGCTTAGGTTCCTCCGTTTCGTAGTGTTGCATGAAGGGGAGAATCCTTTCGAACATCTCTCCGGTAATGTGGTCAAGATTGAGAGTCTCGGGGATCGGGAAACCCTCGAACTCGACAATCGCACCATGGATCATTCCGGAATGACGAGCCGCCAACCGGGAGATCGTGAACTCACGACCCTCGGAGGTGCGGATGGTAACGGTGGTGGTGGAGGACATGTTGATCGTTTGTTATTGGTTTTAGGAAGCTGGGTTATGAAATAAAAATTCAGAGGGGTTTCGGGTTTTCGATTTCTGTACTTTTTCCGGGTTATGGATTAAATATGAAAATCCCGGGAGGTCAGTAGGTAGATTTCGATACTCATGTCCCTCTTGTTGAATTCTAACATGAGATCGCCGTTTCTCGGAGACAATCCGGATTCGCAATCAAGACTGTCGACGTACTTTGATAACATAATTCCCCCGTAACCCTTTCTTAGTTCCGGACTTGTCAGGAAGGAACAGGAGGTTGTTGGGAGTATTTTCTGTTTAAGTTCCAATTCCGAGAGTATCGCACACGGGTGGAAATTGATCAACGGTAAAAAGTTATCCCCTCCCTCGAAATGATACTCCAGCTTAACACTTGCATCGGGGTTTGATATTTTCCAAAATACCCCCTTGATCTCCTCGTCAACACCTCCGTCGTGAAGCAACCTCGCCCGACCGTTACTGACAAGCTCCTCCGGGAGTTTTCTCCAGAAACAGTTGGCGTAAATCCACTTATTATTGATCCTCGGTTTTGAGCTTAAATCCTCGACACGATGACTTCTTATCCGGAGAATCTCCTCAACCTCCTCCCTAGAATGCAAAACCTCCAGACCTAAACTAACACTGGGTTTACAATCAAGAATATTTTCAATATCAAACAATACCTCGACGGTTTCGAATGCGAAGAGAGGAAGCCCGTACCCGGGTTCTCGACTGAAGAAGAAGGGTATCGTTAAATATTTGATCTCGGGGGTCTCCACCTTGAGCGGCATTCCGAGGTAGTTCTGAAGGAGGGGGATTACGGTGGATTCCGGATATTCAAACTTTTGAAGGGTCTTCTTAATCAGTTTATTTCCAATTTTCAAACTTATGGACTTCAGTATCGCAGTCGGGGGGATAATCACCCGGAGCTCGTGAAGGATGGATTTCAGCGGGGAGTCCGGAGTGGAGATCGTGCAACGACAGGAGGTTTCCAAATATGGTAATTTTATAATTTCCAGGTCCTCTGGTTCCACCTCGTAGTACGGGAGCCAGGAGGTGTAGGTTACACGATTCGGTTTGTAAAGATTGTTGGAGATCAGGGGTCTATCGATTTCCTCCTCAGGGATTTCCAACCTATTGAGTCGGTCAACCTCGATAAGTACCTCCTTCTCGTTTCCGCTGATCATCGACCATTTCTGAATCGTGCCCTCGTCGGCGTTTCTTAGCGGGTTTTCGATATGTGGCCAGGGAACCTCCTTCTCATTTGAATGTCGATAGAAGGGACTTCCGGACCCCAGACTGAACAACGCCCGCATAAAGTTTAGGATCCTTTCCATTTGTTCGAAAATAAGATGTTTTTGAACATTTTATTTTAATTAGGGTTGTCACTTTAATCCATGTAACTTCCAAATTCTCCGATTGACGACGAAGCTAAGAGTCAGGGTCTTTAAACGGAAGTCATCAACTTTGGGTTTGGAGACTTCTTCTCCATTAACCCACCATTCATTGGTTCCATCCGAGGATTCAACCGCCAGCAGAATTTGGGACAAATTCTTTGGGCCGTTCAACCCCTATGACGTTGTCCACCCCTATGAAGTTTTCCATCAACCCACCATTCCTTGCCTCCATTTGCCCATTCAATCGCCGGGCCATCGAGACGATGTAAAACGCCGTTAAGTCTATATTCTACTTTATTGTGTAGTTCAATACGCACGGGTTGCTCGCCCATTTGATTCGTAAATCTTGGTTGTCAGTGATTCCGTGGCGTCGTTCCAGAAAACGTTTTCGATACTTTTTCAAGATAGTACCTCAAATAATTTTCCTCTCAGAATCCCCCCATCTGCGATACCAAATGAGATGGAAAAAGTATATCGATTTAAATAATCCCACAGGTTAAAATAAATAATAACAGACTCGTAGGAAAAGATGCTGACTGAAGTTGATGCGATACTAAACAGTGAGCTTAAACCGGAAATCCAGACCCTGGAAACGGAAAGAATGATAGTCGGTTACGTTTATTATCGTAACGAGGAAAATAAGAGGGTGCTCGGGGTTCATAATTTGTTTATCAAGAAACGTTTCAGAGGCCGGGGTTTGGCGGGGGAATTCATCAGGGAATCCTTCCGACTCGATCTCTTCGACGCCCGGGTTTCGATAAACATCATGAACGACCGGATGCTCAACCTAATCACCCGGGAGTACGGTCATCGATTAACCCCCATTACCAAATTCCTGGATTACGAAATCCGTTACCCAAGTTTCATTTATCGGTGAGAAAAAGAGATGATTAACAAAAAAATGGAAACCACAACCACCACTACTACAAACGAAACTTTGAAATTCACCGGTTACGACGCCGTTCACCTCTTCGGAGCCCTCAGTATGGTGTCGACGTTGATCTACCTGTTATCGAGGTACGGAACAACCTACCCCATCGAGTTGATTATTCTCGGGGTGGCGTTCATGGCCTATCTGCTCCTGTCCTCCGTTTCGAAGAAGTACTGGTTGAGAATCCGTTACTACGATTGGTTTATTACCGTTCCCCTGTTGGTTTACATCGTCGCACAATACGGAACGGTTCCGTTCTGGGCACTCGGAGGACTGGCGTTCCTGATGTTGGCGGCCGGGTTTATCGGGGTTCTCGGTAAGAAGGTTAATTACAACATGTTGATTGTGTTCGGATTTCTGTTCTACATCGCCTTCTACGGTTTGCTTCTCGGCTCGCACAACACGTTACCCTGGTGGATTTACATCTTCTTCTTTACCTGGGCGATCTATGGGATCGTTGATCGGTTGGAAGGTCCCAAGGATCATTGGGCGTACACCGCCCTGGACATTCTTAACAAACCGGTGTTCATAATTCTTCTTCTCCAAGTAATTTGAGACAAATTCCACCAACACCTCTCTCCGTGAGTAACAGATCAAGGGCTTTATTTTTTCAACGTTAAATTGAAAAAATAACCTAAATAGTTAATTATACTTACTGATCCTCGGACTCCTCGGGCTCCTCCTCAACCGGGTCGAGCATCTCCGGATAACGAATTTCGTCGAGAACCTTACCCTGAGGCATCAACTTGGCGGCCCAGAGCAACTCATGCCACTTGGTCGACTTCTCGTTCCAGGATGTCCAGATATCGTTGATGTCAACACCCACCGCCGGGCGGAACCAACCGAAAACGAGAACGGACTCGTACTCCTTCTTTTTATCCTTGGAATCCTCTTCGTAATCCACGGTGTACAACTGGAACTTCAGCTCCTTATTTGCCTTGATGAAGGCCGTGGCGCTCTCGATCTCCGTCTTGGTCAGGTAGCATTCCAGACCAAACGGAACGGAGAGCGGGGGGAATTCATAATCATCCTCCTCACCGGAAACCTCCAGACTCTTGTGGATAAGCTGGGGAGATGCCTTCTTTGACTCACGAGCACGAGCGATAGGTGAAACCTTCGAGGAAGAACCCTTGGCGGGGGACGCACGACGTTCGCCGGACTTAACACCCTCGCGTTCACGGGCGATCGGGGAGTCCTTACCCTTACGAGGCGTCTTCGCGGGGGTTGTATCCGCGACAACGGCGGGTTCGGGAGCGGGAGCTGCCTGTTTGGATGCCCGGGCCTTGGCGATTGGCGATACCTTCTGACGAGACGACATTTTTATATACCAGCGCCACGGTGTTTTTAATAATTCATTCTATGGGTTCTGGGGAGTTTCTTTAGAAGACGGAACTAAAAAATAGTATCTCTTCGGTCAACTCGCGGGGCCGTTTTTCCAATTCCAAAACATTTAAAGGACCGGTAAAATATTGGAAAAAGCATATTGTAGAGAATGCGGAAGTTTAATTATTTTAGTCAGATAACCCCGCAGAGGTTGCAAACGACGGTGGCCAGTGTGTTAGACGTTAGTAACGTAATTATAATTCCGAAGGATACGGAATATTTGACCACAATGGACGAGAAGATGATTTCCCGGTGTATGTTTTACCATCCTCACCTCGAACGATTTACCGAGATGAGAGGTTTCCGAGTCCGACTCCAGGACGCCTTCTTTAACATTCGGGAGAATCGTCATCTGGCGTGGGTATGTGTGGAATTTTCAAAGTTGCTCTTCGTAAAACTTAACGATGATCTCTCAATGAAGATTATGGGAAGAACCTACAACTCGGAACTTATCGTCCGACTTTACACCAAGGAGTTTGACGTTGTAAAAACCATGGCCCATATCTACAAATCCTCCCAACCCTCAACCTCGGATTACTACAACCAACATCTTGAGATCGTTCGGCATCAGTCTGAAAATTTTGGTGAAGTCTGTATCAACGACATTCTCGTCCTTTATTCCAAATTCATCATCTCCAAAGGTTTCGCGGTTAGGAAAAAGCAACCTCCTCAGACCATACAATCCTTGAAGGAGGGAATAAACGATAAACATGTCGAGGAGGATGACGAGGAGGAGGATGACGAGGAGTCATTTGATCATTAATAATCCTCATAGGTAGCTCCGACACCGTAAATTGAGGATTTGTTCGTTCCGGAAACGATCTTGAACGACTCTTCCAAATGTCCTGGATTACCATTCACCCGATAATAGGTAATTACCGGTCGTGGTGTTTGTTCGCGAGAGGGTGTTAGGAGAGTGTTGTGCACACGGAGGAGAGGAATCGCCCGTTTTTCATCATCGTTCTCGGCGTACTTAGTACTAAGTTCCTTAGTTTCTTCCTGTTGAGCTGTCTGATTTTTAACCTCTTCCTCCCTTTTTAGTTTTCTCTCCTGGGCTACGTCCACGATAAATTTATTCACCTCGTCCTTCTCAAGTTGTACCTTACGTTTTTCCAGTTTGGGATTTTTCAAACCCTCAAGCGACACCTCATCGGATTCGAGATATTTCTTGATATTTTTCAAATTGATGTCCTTCGGTGTAATCCGCTTATCCTCCTTGTTTGAAGTCGCGGTGGGCGTT
>Ga0194133_10004089_pt1 | contig 19975 bp, 15 predicted proteins | sample TA2KigOf40mmetaG_FD_155448 | JGI IMG/M metagenome (GOLD analysis project Ga0194133, IMG submission 155448) | Freshwater microbial communities from Lake Tanganyika, Tanzania - TA2015055 Kigoma Offshore 40m | ecosystem: Environmental > Aquatic > Freshwater > Lake | place: Tanzania: Lake...
AAAGTCACACTGGTAGGCACGGGAAGGGCTGAACATTTGCGGGAAAACTTCGGAGCCCTTGGCCGTGAGCTCTCCCTGGAAACCCTGCAACGACTTCAAGCGGTGGGGGGAGCGAACGGTGTTTGAAGAGGCTCACCAGATTCCCCGGGGGGCCTGTCTTTCAGCGGACTTCTGTATCGTAGGCGGGGGGCCCGTGGCGATCGCCTTGGCTTTGCGCCTGGCCAGAACCGGGAAAGAGATTCTGATTCTCCCCGGAGGCGGATGGAAAGAACTCGAACAGGATCGGGACCGGTATCGGGGCCAAGTAGAGCCAACTGGCTCGCATGAGCCCTTGGAGGAAAATCGACGGCGTGTTTGGGGGGGGACGGGAACTGCATGGGGAGGGCGGTGTGTTCCCTTTGACTCCATCGATTATGAAAAACGCCAATGGATTCCACACTCCGGCTGGCCGATCTCCCAGGCTGAGGCCGAAAAGCATCTGCAGGAAGCCCTGGAGTTTTGTGAGGCAGGCCCGGGTTCGTTTGACGCCAACCTGACTTTCCCTGGCGCGCCGCAAGAGATTCTCAAAGGTTTTGATAATCACGAGTGGAGCACCCGCCATCTGGAGAGGTGGAGCCCGCCAACCCATTTTGCCCGCCGGTACCATGAGAGCCTCCGAAACTCCTCCAAAATAAGAATTTTGATGCACGGACAAGCCACGCATCTGCAGCTTCGTCGTGACGGCTGCAAAATCGAACATGTGAGGGCAGCTGCCCGGCCCGGCCAAGAGTTTTGCATTCAAGCGAAAGCTTTCGTTCTGGCCTGCGGCGGGCTGGAAAACCCCCGGCTCCTCCTGGCAGCGAGGGATGTGCAGCAGAACGGAGTAGGGAATCAACGCGATCAGGTCGGCCGCTACTACCAAAGCCATCTCTTCGGAGTTTGTGGCAGGGCTTCGCTGAATAAGACCGAAGCCTTTGTCTATGATTTCGAAAGGGATGCACAGGGGGTGTATTGCCGGCGACGGTTTTGGCTTACCTCGGAAGCCCAACGCCGACATAAATCCGGCAATGTGGTGGGGTTTTTCTTCAGAGAACTTGAAGGAACTGCCCTCCACCGGGATGCGGTGACCTCGTCGGTGGTCATCGCCAAAAGCCTGCTGCGCGCATTGCCGGCGGGATGGCAGGGCTTGCAAAGGCTCTATCGAGAACAGGGAGAGATTCTTTCCCAACATTTCGAGACTGTCTGGAGGCAAGCCCCGGCCGCCGCTCCACTCCTGCTGCGACTGGTAGTGGATCGCTGGTTTGGGAGGCGCCGCCTGCCTTTTCTCTTGCCACCGCAGCACAACAGATCTTTCCCGCTTTTTTACCAAGCTGAACACGCGCCGAACCCGGAAAGCCGCGTGGTCCTTTCAGCTGAGGATCGAGACGACTTAGGGATTCCCCGGCTCGTGGTAAAAATTCGTTTCTCGCCGGTCGATTTTCATACCGTGGAAACTTTTCATCGGGAGTTCCAAAGGCGTCTGCGAAAGAGCCGAATCGGTGAATTTTATCAAGACCCTCACGAGCCGGCCTTTCAGCTCGAAAAAAAGAAGAATGGATTCAACTCCAATGCGCACCATATTGGCACCACGCGGATGTCCACAGATCCCGGCCAAGGCGTAGTGGATAAAAATGCCCAGGTTCACGGAGTTGATAATCTCTTTTTGGCCGGATCATCCGTTTTTTCCACCAGCGGTCATGCCAATCCTACCCTCCTAGCCGTGGCGCTAGCTTTGCGGCTCGCCGATTTCCTCAGCGAAAAATAGCCACTACCCTCGCGACAACTTCTTCAGTTTGGACAATCAAGCCGGATCGGGCCAGGGGGGAAATCACTGGAGTATTCATCTGATTTGAAGGAACCTTTCGCGGTCATGAGCGGTTCCAAGCTCCGAATTCTGCTTTGTGCCAATGCTTGTCGGCCCGACATGGGTTCTGAACCCATGGTAGGCTGGTCTGCTTATCAAGCGTTGCGAACCCAACATGATGTCCGGGTCATTTGCAGCGCATCCGGCCAGCCTTCCATTCAGGAGGCAATTCGCGAAGGCAAGGCAGAAGCCAAAGATTTTCGCTTTGTTCCGGATCGGTGGCGGTACTGCGGTCTTCCCTCTGTGGACAAACTCATCAACTGGCTGAATATTTTGGATTTTCAACGCCGACTGTCTCGAATTGGCCGTGAGGAAATCGCCCGTTTTCGTCCCGACATCACTCATCAGGTCACCATTGCGACCTGGAGAGCTGGGAATCCGCTGGCAGGGGATAAGATTCCTTTTGTCTGGGGCCCGGTCGGAGGAGGCGAGCATTTGCCCGCTGCCTTCTTCAAAACCTTTTCCTGCTACTCCGTTTTCTTTGAGCGGCTACGTCAGGTTTCAGGCCTGTACGCGGAGCATAGCCGCTCGGTTCTGAAAACGGCTCGCCGAGCCGACTGGATCTTTGCGGGCAATCGTCAAACGGCAAGTCTTCTGAGCCATCTGCGAGGTCACGCGGGGCAGATTGAGATCTTGCCTGTGGTGGCTTTCTCTCCCGAAAAAATGGCCGAGTTCGAAAATCAATCTTGGAGCAAAAGCCCAAACAATGGAACGATCCAAATCTTTTCGGGAGGATATGTGGAGGCCCGAAAAGGCATGGGGCTTGCCCTGAAGGCTTTGGCGCAGCTTCGGCATGAGGGCTTCCGGTTTCAATATGAACACGGGGGGATCGGCCCTGAAAGGGGCCACCTTTGCGATCAGATCCAAAAACTCGGCTTGCAGGATTATGTGCGGTTCGTAAATCCATATCAGACGTCAGCCTATCGGCAAAAATTAAGGGCTACGGACATTTTTCTTTTCCCAAGCTTGCGCGACAACTGTCCCATCAGTCTGTTGGAGGCCATGGGATATGGGTGCGTTCCCGTAGTTGCCGATCACGCAGGGCCGGGGGAGATGGTTACCGCAGACGCCGGCCTTAAAATTCCGATAACGGACCCAAGGCGGTTTGTGCAAGACCTGGCCGCAGGCTTGAAAACCCTTTTTTTGGATCGCCAAAGAAGAAAAAAGCTGGGGGAAGCAGCCAGAAAACGTGTTTTGGATGACTTTTCCCGGGAAAAATGGCTGTATCAGGTGGAACGTGCCTACCGCACGGTTCTGGCTGCGGCGGAATCCGGGTCTTCGCCCGACAAAACCCTCTCATAAAGAAAATTCATCCGGTCAGACCAACGGGATTTTCCAAAGGAGGCGTGAAGCTTTTTCCAGCCCGCCATTCCCATGTCCTGAATTTTCCCGGGGTGACAACCTAGATTCTCGATTGCGCCTGCCAAGAGCTCTGGCTTGCCCGGATCCACCACAAGGCCGGTGATCCCGTCCTCGACAGTTTCCGCGAGAGCTCCCAACCGATGAACGATCACCGGCCTTTGCCGTGCCCAGGCCTCCAATACGATCATCCCAAAAGTTTCGGGTACGATGGAGGGAATCACGGCGAAGGCGCAATCGGCCCAAACCTTGTTTTGCTGTTCCCGACTCAAAAACCCCAAAAATCTTACATTTCGGAGTGACGCCGCTTGCTTGCGCAAGCTGGATTCCTGAGGCCCGGTTCCGGCAATCCAAAGCTCCCTGCCGGTGGGGCTGATTTTTGCCCAAGCTTCCAAAAGTTCCTGCCCTCCTTTTTCAGGTGAAAGGCGCGACAGAAAAAGTGCCGGGCCATGGGGCGAAGATGCAGGAGGAGCCTCTGGGGCCTCGTAAAAGTGAGGTACCACAGAGATTTTGGCCTCTGGGAATCCCATTTTGATGTGCAAGGATTTCTGCGACTCGCTTAGAGCGATCCAGTGGCTGATTTTTTTAAACAGATTCCTGCGCCGCAGCTCCAACAAGATGAGGGCTTGCCATCCAGAGATCAGCCGACTGTCGCGCCAGCAGGCGGTCTGGAAGGCGGGCCAAAAGTTGCCCCCGATGCATCTTTGGCAAGGTTGACCGTGATTCAAAAAGAGGCCATTTACGCAGCCGAAACGGTAGTTATGAAGAAAGTGAACGACCGGAACCTTGAGGCGAAAAGCGGTCTGGTACACCGACGGGGAAAGCCCCGGGATCACATTGTGGATCTGCCAGATATCGAACTTCCCAAGCTCCTGATACCGACGGAGCTTGGCCGCCACCGCGGGGTCGTGAAAGGCCCGTAGGGGGGCGGTGAGGCGCCGACCCAACCCTGGCCCCATGAACTCCTCCGTGGAGCCCATAAAATACTCCAATTGATGTTGCTCTTGCAGGGCGTCCCCGATCCGAAAAACGGAGGCTTCTTCTCCGCCATAATGAATATAGCGGTTGAAGATTTGGAGGATTCTCAGCCGCCGCATAGCCGTGAGTTTATCGGGCGTCGGTCCTGAAGAAAGGGGAGATTCGTTGTTGGTGGCGGGTTAAGGGTTGCGGGTGGCTGGTAAGAAATATCCGGCACGGGAGATTTGAAGGCGGAAAGGCGGAGAAGTAGGGTGGGGTTGTGGAATTTACCATCGTTACCCCCAGCTTTCGGCAGTTGGAGCAGTTGGAATGCTGCATCGCCTCGATTGCCGACCAGGAGGGTGTTTCTGTGGAGCACATCGTCCAAGACGGGGGAACCGATGGATTTCCGGAGTTTGCCAAAAAGTTGGCGCAGCGGTGGCCGGATCGACCCGGCTACCGGAGGGTGATGGTTTCCGAAAAGGATAAGGGAATGTATGACGCCATCAACCGGGGTTTTGAAAACGCAAGGGGATCGATTTGCGCCTACCTGAATTGTGATGAGCAGTATTTGCCTGACGCCCTGAAAAAGGCCGCGGAGGCCTTTCGGTCGAATCCGCAGGTGGATCTCTTTTTTGGCGATGCCCTGGTCATCGATAAAAAAGGAAACGCCCGGTGCTGGCGAAAGGTATTGGTGCCCTTGGTCGGCCACACGTGGACCTGTCATTTTTCGGCTTTCACGGCCGCGATGTTTTTTCGACACAGCCTCTTGGACAACGGAATCCGATTCGACACGAGCTACCGGGCAGCCGCGGACGCAGCATGGTATTTGGAGGCACGGCGGCAGGGTTGCCCAGCGGCTACTCTGGGATTTCCCACAGCCACTTTTATGGAGACAGGAGGGAATCTGGGTCTTCAAGGGATCGCCCAAGAGGAGAGAGCCAGGCTAAATCGGTCGGCCCCCCGCTGGATGAGGTTCCTTTGGCCGATTTGGTTCGTGGCCCACCGAATCCGCCGTTGGTTTTTGGGAGCTTTGACATTCAGGAGTTTCACTTACGCCGTCTATTTGCCGGGCCAGACCACTCGGACTTTTTTTCAAGCAATAAACATACCAGGACACTGGCCGGGTCGGTGGCATCGAACCTGAAGCCGTCTTTCGATTCCAATCCTCTGGCTTCAGCTCTCGTGGGCCTCTACCGGCTTTGGCACGGGTCGTTTCATTTACCGGGAGCGGGTCGACTTGTCCAAGGCGCCGCCCAAGTCCTTCCAGCTCTGCAGAACTTTCCTTTATGCCTGGCTGCCGGGAATACCATCCATGTTGACTTTCGGGATGTGACCGCCTTTTGCTGGATCAACCATTTCCTGGGAGATTCATTTGAGGAGCAGGGCCTTATTCAGGCCATAGGACGCCGTCCCAAGGCGCGCGGGGTTTGCTGGGATGTCGGGGCCAACGGAGGACTACTTTCTCACGTGTTGGCGCGGGTAGTTCGTCCAAGGCAGATTGAGTTTTTCGAGCCCCAGGCATTCCTTTATCAAATGGCAAGGGATGCCACCGCCAGGCTGGGGTTTGTCCGTGGGCACCATTGTGCGTTGTCCGACCATGCGGGAGTCGCGCGGTTCCTGCTATTAAAAGGGGAAAGCACCAAGGCACGAATTCTTCCCGAATCTCTGTCCGGCCCGTCCGTGGAACTGCAAATCGAATCCGGGGATTTTTTGGTGGAGCAGGGCAGGGCTTTGCCTCCGGACTTAATCAAGATTGATACCGAAGGGCATGAAAAGGAGGTTTTAGCCGGGCTTGTCCAGACGGTAAGGCAAAGACAGCCGGATATCTTTTTCGAACATCTCGGCTTAACTGATCCCGAAATCATGGCCATGCGCCCGGAGGGATACGACCACTTCACCCTGCGCGATGAGGATGGGGGGCTGGTTCCGGGACTGAGCCGGGATTTGGGGCATAATTCGGCCTTCCTTCCCGCGGGAAGCACCTAAAACAGTTAGACGTGTGCTAGGCTTGGGGGAACGGGGAGGGGAAGCTGTTCCGCGTCGGGAATCGAAGGACCAGGCCGGAGTTTCTCGCTCGAATTTAAAATGGCCGCGACGGGACAAACGGCCATGAGAGCCAAAGTCAAATCGCCAAAGACCACAAAAAATGAAATCGCCTGCTGAATCAGCAAAGCGGCGCACCAAATTTGCGTGGGAGCGACGTCGGCCACTGATGTGCGTATCAGACCTTGAAGCGAGTAAAGGCTCGTGGACAAGCAAAGGGCCACGAAAAAAAACGCCCCCCCCACTCCGCTGACCAGCAGGATATGGATAAGACCTTCGTGGGGCTGCCGCATCTCGATAAAACTCCGAACTTGCGCGTAAGGGTCGTTCCCCATCCGCTGGGCGATTCGTAAATAAATATCCGTTTCCACCTTGGCGAGGGTGGGATCAAAGTTGTAACCCTGTCCTAGGACAGGGGCTTTTTGAAAATACTCCGCGTAAAAAAGCTCCTTGATGTCATTTCTCCACTCGGATGATCCCTTGGCCTCTTGGGAGGCCTGCGCATCCCATTGTCCGGGCAAAAAGGAAAGTGCCCTTTGCATGGCTAGGGGAAAATGCAGGACGTTTCCTTGCAGCCCCGCCAAGCCAAGCAAAACCACCAAACCAACTGGCGCTACCAGCAGGACCCGGAACCTTGCCGTGGCAAAAATTGCCACCAGCACCGCCACTCCCAGCCTGAGAATGAAGCTTCGGAATCCGCTTAAAGCGCATAAAACTAGGCAAGCTAAAAGGGAAGGCAGAATCCAAAGCCTTCTTGGATCCAACCAATTCCGAAACGGATTATAACATAAAACCAATAGAGCCACCGCGGTGCCCAGCTGGGCGAATGCACCAAATCGGGTAATAGCCGCTTGCCCGGCAAAATTTCCCATGATCTCTTTGCTGTACTCACTGATATTTACGGAGCTATAGAACTGGTAAATATAGGGAGCCGTTTGCGGTAAGATCGTGGAAAGGGTGCTGGGAACCAGATCTACAAAACTTCCCAGAAAGTAGACCAAAGGAACTTTCTGAAAATCGGACCAGGACGCCCCCGAAAAAGAAGTGATCAAAGGGATCGTGAGCACCGCCAACAAAATCTTATAGTAGCGCCGCCCCCCCCAGGAAGTCCCCCCAAAGATCTTGATGCCGATGTCGCCGGAGGAGATCCAGTGATAAAGAAGAATTCCCAAAAGCCCCGCCAAAGGAAGCCAAATAAAAGCCGGCCCCAGTTTCCAGTGGATCTGCCGTCCCATCACGGTCTGCAGCCCGATGTAAGCCGCCACTCCCATGGTGGCTAACTCGGCCATGGAAAAGTTGATGGGGAGAAAGTTCAGGGTCCCTTCAATGGGCAGGCAAAAAGGGATCAGCAGCCAACAACGGTCTCCCAGCTTGAAAACGAGAAGAAGCAAAACCCCAATGCCCAGAACAATAAAAACCGGCATGGGATTGCCTTCCAAAAACTGGGCCGTCAGAAAGGGGGATGCCACGAAAACGGCGAGGGTAACGAGGGCGATGCAAACCTTTTGAACCGTCAGATTTTGCATAATTTGAGTCTAGCTCTTTTTTCTAGACCAAGCCACTTCCTTGCCCCATCAGGCCAAGCCCTACAGGCGGGTTTGGGCTCTCACTAAGGTGGCGGGATTTCCAGCAATGATCGATCCTGCCGGAAAGCTTTTGGTCACCACCGAACCGGCTCCAACCACGACTCCATCCCCTAATTGCACGCCCTTCAAAAGAATCGAGCGCGCCCCGAGGAAACAACCCGCACCGACCCTCACGGGCTTCGAATTTTTAACATATTCCGTTCTCCAGGTGTCCCCGGGGCCCGGCGCATGAAAATCATTGTCGATGATCAGGCAACCAGCCCCAATCAAGGTATGAGTCCCAATTTCAATCGAATTGCCGGCAACCAGGGTTGAGCTGCTGATTCCCACGGAATCCGCAATCCGAATTTTTGCGCCGGGAGCCACCGTTCGCAGCACACAGGGCGAAACCCCTCCCAGTGGATTGGCCCGGCGCGAGCTGTCCAGGGTGACTTTTTGGCCGAGCAGGATCGAGGATCCAGGGTGGATTCCCACGGTGGGAAGACCGAAAAGGAAGACTGGGCCCTCCATGCGAACGCCCCGCCATCTTAGCTCCCAGACAAAACAGCGGGAAACCAGGACCCGGACGGCGTGCCGGATCGCTCCCATGGTTTGCCATGCGCCCATCCCTGATCTTGTATTCAGGAGTGGGGACAATCAGCAAAAAAATCGCCATTTTGGCGGACTTTCCGCTCCATGTGCTTCCGAGGAGCCCGTTTCCGTCGCCTGCCGGGCATTATGCCACCTGGCTGCCTCAATTGGCTGAGGCGTTTGCGGGGGAGAAGGATTTTGACTTCCACTGGGTGACCTTGGATTCTTCCCTTTCCGAAGAGATGGTCATCCAGGCATGGGGCCAAGCCTTCCACGTTTTGCCCAGCTGGAAGCGCGGCAGAGCGGCCACCTTGTTTTGGGCCGACCGGCATGCGATCTGCCAAAAAATAGGCCAAATTCATCCGGACCTGGTGCATGGATGGGGGAATGAAAATATTTGGGGCTGGGCCACGATGGCAAGCGCCCGAAAAAACATCTTTTCCATCCAGGGTCTTTTGGGAGCTTACGGCAAACTGGGACACCAAGGGTTGCGAGATCGGCTGATGGCGCAAATTGAGGCCATGGTTTTGCGAAGAGCCATGGTGGTAACGGCGGAGTCCCCCTGGACTGTGGAGCAAGTAAAGCGGCTTTATGGCCGCGAAGATGTGAGGTTAGTGGAGTACGGCGTCCCGCAGGAGTTCTTTGAAGCAAAGCATGCGCCGGACTGCAATCATCCTTATGCCGTCATGATTGGAACTGCCGATTTTCGGAAAGGCATTGATTTTGCAATTGAGCTTTTCTCGCGCCCCGAGCTAGCCCATTTGCGCCTCAAGGTCGTGGGAGGGGTTGCTCCATTTGGTGAGAAATGGAAAAAACACTCTCCTGACAACATTGAGTGGATGGGACGGAAAAACCAGTCGGAAATTATTCGTCTTATGGCAGGTGCTGCCTGTCTAGTTTTGCCCACGCGGGGAGATACGGGCCCAACCGTTGCCAAGGAGGCCCGAGTGATCGGCCTACCCGTGGTGGCAAGTCCGCATGGAGGACATACCCAATACGTCCAGAGTGGGGAAAATGGCTTTATCTGTTCCCTCGACTCCCCCCAAAGTTGGGAGAAAGCTTTGTGTCAATTATTCCGAACCCCTGAAAAAGCCCTCCCCATGGGAGACTTTTTAAAGGAGGAACATCGGCGGCTTTTAAGGCCGGGAAAGACGGCGAAGGAATTTCTGGGCCTGTACCGAGAAGTTTTCTCGTTGGACCACAGCCACAGGACAGCATGAAGGTAGCTTTTGCCCTAGAGAATCCCCTCCGATACGGTGGTGGGGTTAGCATGGTCGTTCGCACGCTGATGGAAGCTCTGCCGGATGCTTACCGGTTCTTGTTGATTTCTCCAGACGAGCCCGCGTCTTTGCGGCAGGACCCTCTCTTTCAAAGGATGGACAAACATATTCCGTGGTGCCCGGACAAAAACCCGCCTCATGCTGAATTTTATCAAACCACGCGCCAAGTGCTCCCGCAGTTGGTCTTGGCTCGACCCGATCTGGTTCATTTTCACTCCGGGGGAGTCTTTTCCTGGGGGAATCGGTGGCCCGGGGCGAGTTGGCCCGCCTCCTTGCGCAAACATCATATCCCCTGCGTTTGGACCAATCATTTGGTGGTGGATTTGTTTCATGGATATTGCGGAGATCGCAAGCCGTTCTGGTTCAAGCTGGCGATGCTCCCCATCAGCTACTTTGCCAAATCCCTGCAGCTGGCGGCCACTCAGGTGGAGCTCTGTGACTCGGATCATGATGCAGAAAACATCCGGCGCTGGTATTTCCCCTTTAAGAACAAAGTTACGCGGATTTATATCTCCCGAATCGAGGAGCCGAGCATCAGCTTTTCGTTGCGGCCGCGGGAAAAAATGATCCTGGCGGTTGGCCACCTTGCTTTTCGCAAGGGACACCACATTTTAGTACAAGCCTTTGCAAAAATCAGAGTGTCCTACCCAGACTGGAAGCTGGTACTGGTAGGTCCTGAATCAGCGGACGGCTGTGGAGAGTGGATCAGGAAATATTGCCAGGAAAAATCGTTAGGCGCCTGGATTACCTTGGCCGGAGACCGGGAGGATGCGAGAGATTGGATGAAGAGATGTTCGTTGTTTGCGCAGCCCTCTCTACAAGAAGCCCTCGGTCTTGCCCTTCAGGAAGCCCTGGCCTGTGGGTGTGCCTGCGTGGGAACAAAGGCGGGAGGAATCCCGGAACTCATATTAGACCGGGTTAATGGCCGGTTGGTGGATCCCGGGGATGTCGGACAGCTGGTCGAAGCCTTGCGGGAGCTCATAGGGAACGAAGATTTGAGAAGCCAGTATGGCCGGGCAGGGGTTAAGCACATCAGAGCCTTGGGTATGAGCCGAGAGGCCATGGTCGAAGCCCATGAAAAAATTTATCGGGGAATTATCTCTCCCGGCATTGTGTGAGGTTCACGATGCCGAAATCCCCCTTGGTTATGGTGTTGCCGTTTCGCACGAGTTACTTCTGTGATTATGCAAGGGTTTTCGAGGAAACGGGCTTGCTCCGTTTAGTCCTTCTGGGCACACGACGCCCCGTCGCCGGGGTCCCGCGGGGAAAACAGGTTTTACAGCCCCTCTTTGGCCTCTGGTTTTACTTGGCGGCCAGAATCTTTTCCCCATACCGCGGGGAGGCTCTGCGATTTGGCACCTATCCGCTCTTTGACTTTTGGGCCTCCAGGAAAATTCGTCCTGGAGACTCTGTCTTTTCAAGCTACGGATACGCCAATCGTTGTTTCCGGTTGGCACGTCAGCGTGGAGGGGCTACCTTTCTGGATGCCGGCAATAGTCACCCTGAAAATTTCTGGCAACTAGTGTCGGAAGAGCATCGGCGATGGGGATGCCGCACCCCACCCATCAGTCCGGCACACTATCGGCGCTCAGTGGCGATGATGAAGGAGGTGGACTGGGTGTTGGCGCCGAGCCGCTTTGTGGAAGATTCTTTTTTAAAACATAATTTTTCGGCCAGCCAAATCTTTCGAAATCAGTATGCAACTGATCTTAGTATATTTCAGAACGGATCACCCCGCCCCCCTGATCGCCCCTTTACCGTGATCAACACCGGCGGACTTTCTCTTCGCAAAGGGACCCCTTACTTATTGGAGGCCTTGCGGATGCTCAAAGCTAAAATTACGAATTTGCGCATCCTTTTGACGCGTCAGGTCAGCGACAGCATCAGGCCGATTTTGAGCAAGTACGGCGATCTTCCGATCGAGTGGAGCGAGACCCTTCCGCCCGCCTTATTGGCCGAGCGGCTTCGTAGCGCCGACTTATTTATCCTCCCGTCCCTGGAGGAGGGTATGGCCCGAACAGCTTTGGAAGCCATGGCTTGTGGCTTACCGGTCATCCTGACTCCCAACACTGGGGCCTGTGATCTGGTGCAAGAGGACGCAAACGGCAGCATCGTTCCGATTCGCGATCCAGGAGCGATCGCCGCAAAGGCACTTTTCTGGCGTGACTGCATAATGAAAAGGGCCGGCCAATCCTACGTCCCTCCCCTAGACCAGTCTCGGCTCGACTACCCCCATTTTTCCCAAAGACTGACCGCATTCCTAAAAACGAATTCCCTGATTGGAGGAGGGTGAAAGTGCAAACGACAATCCCTTCTTTCCACGAGCCTTGGCTGGCAAAGTTGCTGCGCCTGTTTTGGCGATCGGCCGGCCGCTCCCGCTCCATGGATCGTCTGTTGAGCCGGGCTTTGGGATATCGAGATTTTTTGCCCAAGCTATCTCCGGAAAAATGTATTCCCGAGTTTGATTCTTCCCGAGTTGTAATCACCCAAAGCCCTTCCGGCCCGTGGGCGACGCCCCTGGTGGATACTTTCGTGCTTTTAAAAGGGGCCGTTGGGTTTCAGCCCCGCAGGGTTTTAGAAATTGGGTCTTACCTTGGGGTGACGGCAAGGTTACTCGCTGAAAATACAAGCCCCGAATGCCGAATCTTTGCCTTGGATCTTGATTCAGGCCATGGGCGGGCGTACCGCGGTTTGCCCGCAGAAAGCAAAATCACACGTTTGGTCGGTAAATCAAGCGGCGAGGTGGCCTCCCCCGGTGCGCCTTATGACATGATTTTCATCGATGGTGATCATGGAAGAGCAGGAGCGCTTCAGGACTCCTTGTTGGCGTGGGATTTGCTTTCGGAGAGGGGAGTCATTTTTTGGCATGATTATCAGATTCAGGATTATTTCGTGCACCGGCAGGGGGCGGTCCCTGAAGCTTTAAAAGAGTTTCAGAAAATCTCGGGAGCGATCATGGTTTCTTTGACGGGCACAATGCTTGCCCTTTTTTCGCGCTATCCTGGATGGGAGACTCGTGTCGAAGGCTCCTTACCTTAGAAAAGACGGATACCTGAGGCTGTTTCGGCGATGGGCGAGCGTTGCGCAAAACTCTCGCAAAGTTCAACAGAGGTGCGGCCGCTCGAATGAATAAATTGACCGAGGCACTGCCGCGCAGCGGCCCGGGCCCCGCCGCTTTGCGCATTGAAACTTATGGCTGAGCCAAAGATGGTGAGATTCGCCTTCGTCCGGCCCTAAGGCCAGGGGTAATATAAATCTTTTATGATGAATCAACCTCAGGGGAGTGCAAAAGCGCCTGCGATTTCTTACGCTGCCCTTGGCCGGCAGGGCCTTAAAAAGGATGGGCAGTATTGGAAAGCGTTGAGGCACGATCTGTTTTATCGGGTGATCGCGGGAGGGGCCGGCTTGCGTCTGGAGTCTTTTGGAAAGATTTCCCAGGGGTATGGATGGACAATCTGTCCAAAAAACTTGGATCAAAATGCCACGGTGATCTCGGCAGGGGTTGGCCACGACATCTCCTTCGAGCTTGGGCTGATTCAGCGCTTTGGTTGCAAAATCTTGCTTCTTGATCCCTCCCCGACCGGCATTGCCACGATGGCTTTGCCAGAAAACCAGCATCCCAGACTGCAATTCCTTCCCTTGGCCATGACCGGCCAAGATGGGCCAATCACCCTCCATGAGCCTATTTACCCGGAAGAGGGATCCTTCTCTTCGTTTGTCGGAGGAAAAAAAGGTCCCAAGGTTGAAGGGATTAGTCTGCCAAGCCTTATGAAAAAGCAGGGCTTAGGCAAAATTGACTTTTTGAAAATGGACATTGAAGGCTCGGAGTATGAAGTCATCGACTCGATCGTTAAAAATAAAATAAAAATCTGCCAAATCTGTGTTGAATATCATAATCAGGTCCTTCCGGGGATTCGCACTTCTTGGACCGTTGTCTCCTTGCTACGGTTATGGCTCCATGGCTGGAAGATCCTCCACAAAGACGGAAGTAATCACACTCTTTGGAGCGAGAAATTCTATCGGGAAACCCAATCTCGGCCCCCCGAAACTTGATAAAAGCTTTGAAAGAGGCGCAGGCCCCAAGAAATCCCTGAATGATAGTCCCCCGCAGCCATTTGGCGCGGCGGTGTTTTCAGGCCAGCTACATTCCCGCTGACATCGTCTACAAAAACTCGTCGGTCTGAATGCCCTAAAAATATAAAGATTTTACTTTCGAAAACATAGTCGGAGAGACTGTTCGGGACTCAAGAACGCCTCTCCAAGCGAGATTTGATTCGTAAAAAGCGAAAAACCTCTCGGCGAATTTCTGGTCGAAGGCAAAAATGGAAAGAAAGCAGAGCAAGCAGAAGCCAGACAAGGGATCGAATCAAGAGCCCGGCAGTCCAAGCCCCTTGGATGGGGCAGACAAAGTCCAGCCCGCCAGCGATCAGACCTCCTGCCGCCAAAAAACAAAAAGCAGGCCAGAGCCAAGCGATGATGCTCCCCACAGATACGGACAGACGCCTGGAATTTAATGTCACGCCAATCGTTAGGGATACTCCAGCGCTGCCCAGCAGGCTCGCGGCCAGAATTCCGCTGATTCCAAAATGAGGCAACCACCATGCTGCCAAGCCCATCATTACAGCCGCCTCGATCAACTGAATCCATCGGAACGAGGTCATCTCCTTGATAATTCCTCCCAAACAGAGGTAGCAGCGGGCGATGCCGGAACTGAACAGCAAAAAGGCAAGCCAGACGTTTTCGTGGGCGGGCCAAAGGATTCTCCCGTTAGTCCAGAAGGCCACGAAGGGAGAGTTGAAAAAAAGAATTCCAAGCCCCAGCAGAGATGACAACCAAGCGGTAATTCCAACCACGTCTTTGAAACGAGCAAGAAAGCGCATCCATTCGCTACGCACGAACATTTCGGTCAGGGCGCCTGCCGAGGCATCCATGACACGGTTGGACAGTTGTTGTCCGAAGATAAAGGCCTTGGTGGCGATAGCCCAAGCGGCGGCGGACTCTACAGAGAGAAAACGGGAGACCAAAACAATCTGGGTCGCTGAGGCCATTTGAGTCCCGCACTGGAATATAAAAATATCGCGACTGAAAAGAAAGAGCTCCTTAAAACTAGAACTTTTCAAGTGGCTAAAGCCCGGCCATTTGGGGTAGTAGCCAAAAATTCGGCAGGCTAAAAACGGGACCAAGAGTCCTGGCATTGCCCCGAGTATCGCGCCGAGGAGCAAACTATACATGCCCATGCCGGCGTGAAGTCCCGACCCAAGGCCGATCAAATTGAGTAATAGTCCTAGGGCGTTTCCCAAGTTGCTAATGTCCAAACGCTGATGAGACCAAAGTGGCGAAGCTAGAGAGCGAAAGGCCAGTGAAACAGCGGTGACTGCGACATGTCCCAGCAAAAGGCAGGAAAAAATACCTCGTAACTCATCGGGGATTTTGGCCAGTCCCGGGGCCAACCAGGCCGCGAGCCCGCCCAATCCCAAAAGAACCAAGCCCTGGATGCCGGAGACCAGAAAAGAGGAATAAAAGACCTTGGCGTATTCGGGACTATCTTTGTGATCTTTGTGGTCGGCCAAGAGCCTCGAGACTGAGGCGGAAACCCCCAGATCAATCAGGAGGAGGTAATTTGAAAATTGCGTCACCAAGGCCCAAACCCCGAATTCCGACTGGCTCAAATAACGCAAAACCAATGGAACCGAAATCAGGGTATAAAGGAAGTTAAGGCCGGTCAGACCATAACTGCTGGCTAAACCCGTTAAAAAAAGCTTTTTCCGACTCATGGGGAAGGAGCGCTGATTGCGAAAACTGCCGGTGACGGGGGCTGGCTTGAAATTTGCAAAATCAAGCGTGCTACTTGGTCGGCGTGAAGGCGGGAGCCCCAAATATCCGCAATTCTTTTGGCGTTTCTGCGATGATTCTGCCAAAGAATAAGCTCATCCAAGACAGCTTGGGCTATGGCGTGAGCGGATGGCGCGCCAAGCTGCCCACAGGACTCGCCGGCAAACCATTGTAAGCTAGGTAGTTCTCCAAAGTCGGGAGCCACCACGGAGCATCCGCAGCAGAGGGCCTCCGCGGAGGCAATGTGAAAACTCTCGTGCGTCGAAGTGCAGAGGGCGACTTGGGAACTTTGCAGCCAAGCGGACAGGTCCCGATTGGGGACATACCCCAAAAGCCGAAGCCGTGAACAGTTTTCACCCGCCGCCTCCAGGAACTTTGCCCGCAAGGCTTCCTGCATCCTCCCCACCACGACGCATTCCAAATCAGAGCGGGCCGCCAAAAGGCGTGTTATGACTTCCAGCAAAAGAGCTGGATTTTTTTGCCGCCAATCCTCGGGAAGCCAACGCCCCACGGCGATAACCCGGGGGGATTTGGCCTCACCGGAATAGCTCATGTGGAGACCGACAGGATGAGGAATGAGGCGAACCCGGGATGCCAACTCTGGCCCGCCGTACATCTGACAGGCCCGCCGAATGCGATCCACGGCCAAGGGGGACACAGCCCCGATCAGGTCGGCTTGACGAAGATGGCGGGCCCGGCCCCAGTCGTGTTTGACCCAAGACCAAGTGAAGGATGAGAAAAATTTTGCCAAAAAAACTGCTAGGGAGGACGGGGTTATCCCCAGGGCATTTTGAATTCGCCAATTCGCCCGCCAATATTCCATCGGCCCCGCCGCAATTCCAAAAGTCCCGCTGCTGTCGATGTGACTCACCAGCTTGTAGCCAGCCTGCCGAATGGCCCGGGCCACCGGGAAGTAGCGGGCGGCACCCCAAGCGTAGAAAACCACCCCTTCCCCCTTTTGGGCTCTCCACCAAGCCGGATCTTCCAGGTTGTGGTATTCCGTCCGAATGAGGTCGTCAGTGCAGTCGCCCTCCATAGGTGGCCCAGGCATAATGGCTTTGGAGGGGATCCCGATGGCTTGGAATCCTTTGCACAGCAGGCCGCTGTCCCTTTCAAAAAAACCCTGGTTTCCCGGGAACCGGACTGGAGTGCAGGTGAACCAGGGCAAGGACGGCATTCTGAGACTCTTAAGTTGGGGCTTTTGTGGCCCAGGATCAAACATCCTTAAAAAGCGGCCATCACTGTTGGGACCCTGCTCCTTGCAAATTCATTGGGTTCTTTCAGGCTAGGTCATCCATGAAGGCAAAAAATTTCCATGTGGCTGTGGTTGGGCTCGGCTATGTGGGACTACCTTTGGCGCTGCAGTTTGCAGAGGCCGGGGCGAAGGTGATCGGGCTGGATATTGATCCGCAAAAGGTCGCCAAACTCACCAAGGGAGAAAGCTATCTCATGCACGTTCCGGGCGCGCGCATTGCCGAGTTAGGGGCCTCGGGCCGGCTGGCTGCCTCCACGGATTTTTCTCTGATCGCGCAAGCCGAGGCCGTGGTGATCTGTGTCCCCACGCCGCTCAATCAGAACCGGGAGCCGGACATTTCGTATATTCTTAAAACCGGGGAAGCCATTGCGCCGTACTTGAGGCCCGATACCGGAGGACAGAAGACGGAGGGCGGAGAGCGAAAGAAGCTAGTAGTGTTGGAATCGACAACGTATCCCGGCACGACGGACACGGATCTGCGGCAGGTGCTGGAAAAAGGCAGCGGACTGAAGGCCGGCCAAGATTTCCATCTGGCCTTCTCGCCGGAGCGGGAAGATCCGGGCAATCCGCAAAGCCGGGTGGCCGATGTGCCCAAGGTGGTTGGTGGACTGACGCCAGCCTGTCTGGCGCGGGCGGTGGAATTGTATGGCCGGGCTGTAAAAACCCTCGTGCCGGTATCTTCCACCCGGGTGGCCGAGGCCACCAAGCTGATGGAGAACATTTTCCGGTCTGTGAACATCGCCCTAGTCAATGAGATGAAGCTGATTTACGAGGCCATGGGCATTGATGTCTGGGAAGTCATCGAAGCGGCCAAGACCAAGCCTTTTGGATTCATGCCGTTTTATCCCGGGCCGGGCCTAGGAGGGCACTGCATCCCGATTGATCCCTTTTATTTGAGCTGGAAGGCGCGTGAATACGGAAAACCGACTCGGTTCATCGAGTTGGCCGGGGAGATTAACTCCTCCATGCCCAATCATGTGGTCAACAAAGTCACCGAGGCCCTTCACCAGGCCGGCAAGGCGGTGCGGGGCTCCACCATTCTGCTGCTGGGACTGGCCTACAAGGCGGATGTGGATGATGACCGGGAAAGCCCCAGCTACGTGCTGATCGAGAAGTTGGAGGCCCAAGGAGCGAAAGTGGTTTATCATGATCCGCACGTCCCGATTATCCGACCCACCCGGGAGCATGCCCATCTGGCAGGGCGGCGGTCTGTCCCGATTGATACTTCAGCTGACTTGGTTTTACTGGCTACGGCCCACCGTGGTTTTCACGATTATGACTTCTCCCGCCTGCAGGTTCCTTTGGTGGATACGCGGAATTCCGTCCGTCCGGCGTTTCGCCCCGCCACCTACTGGCGAGCATAAACAGCTTCTTTCCTAAGCTATTTTCGCGGATCTAGGGTCGTTTAGCCCGGCAAATCGGGCATAGTCCCAATTATGAAGGCCCAATCCCAACCCAGTGATCAAATTGGGCCACAAATCCAGATCCTAGGCACGCCGTTGACGGTTACGGATTACCGAAAGCTATCTGAGTTTTGTTACAGGCAAGGCCGGAGAGAGGCTCCGGTGGCCCTGGATTTCACCAACACCCACATTGTTTCATGGCGGGCTCACGACTCCTCCTTTGCGCGTCTCACCGACCACATGGATTATTTTATTCCAGACGGGATGCCGCTGATTTGGCGGCTCAATGCCCAGGGGGCGGGCCTGAAAGACCGCGTATATGGGCCCACCTTTATGTGGGAGTGCATCCGCACCAGTCCCGCCTCGGTTCGGCACTATTTTCTGGGTGGCTCGGAAGAGTGTTTGCAGGGGCTGTTGAGGAATCTTCAGACCCTCAATCCCCGCCTCACCGTGGCGGGGGCACGGAATGGCTACTTCAACGCTGAGGAAACGCCCCGAGTGCTCAAGGATATCCGTGCGGCCAAAACGGATCTGATCTGGTTGGGGTTAGGCACCCCCAAGCAGCAGGAGTTCATCGCCGCCTACAAGAAGGAAGTCGGGCATGGAATCTGGCTGGCGGTGGGGTTTGCTTTTGATGTGAATGCGGGGACCAAGCGGGATGCGCCCCGCTGGATGCAGAAAATGGGGCTCACCTGGCTCTTCCGCATTTCGCAGGAGCCCCGGCGTTTGTTGCCTCGCTACCTTAAATTCAATTCTCTCTTTATCTACTACAGTTTTCTGGAAAAGCTGTTGGGTCCAGGCGGATGGGGTGTGGGAACCCCAAAAGACGGGAAGCAGTCCGTAGCCTTCTTAGGATGCCGGGGAGTTCCGGCGCGGTATTCGGGGTTTGAGACTTTGGTGGAGGATTTGGGCGCTAGGCTGGCGCAGCGGGGGCATGCGGTGACGGTTTACAACCGCTCCCATTTTTATCAGGAACGGCCGGCCACCTACCGTGGAATGCGAATCGCTTACCTGCCTAGCATCCAGACGAAAAGTTTCGAGACCATCACGCACACGCTACTGGCGGTGATCCATGCCGCAGTGCGGAAGTTTGATGTGGTCTATCTTTGCGGGGTCGGAAACTCGGCCTTGGCGGCGATCCTGAAGTTTTCCGGCAGCCGGGTGATTGTGAATGTGGACGGGGACGATTTCCGGCGCTTGAAGTGGCATCCGTTTGCGCGGTGGTGGCTCAAACAGAGCGAATCGTGGGCGACCAAGCTGAGCGACCTGGTCATCGCCGACAATCGCACGGTGGTGGACCGGTACGAACGGGATTATGGATTCAAGACCACCTATCTGTCCTACGGAGCCCCGGAGCGACCGGCGCAGGCCGGCAAGGAGGCGTTGCGCAGGCTGGGACTGAGGGCAGGGGAGTACGTGTTGTATGCGGGGCGGCTGACTCCGGAAAACCGGCCGGACCTGCTGGTCCGGGCTTATGAAAAGGTCAAGGGAGACTGGCCTTGCGTGGTGGTGGGCGGGGCGGGATATGAAACGGAGTATGGGGCGGATCTGCAAAGAATTGCGGGATCGAGGGTGAAGCTGGTGGGGCCGATTTACGGGGAGGGCTACCGGGAGCTCAGCGCCCACTGCGGAATTTTTGTACTGCCTGGGATTGTGGAGGCGACGCGGCTTGTGCTACTGGACCAGATGGGTTTCGGGAACGCCATCCTGTATCACGACTGCGCGGCGACCCGGGAGGTGATTGGCAAGGCGGGGATGGCGTTTGGCCCGGTGAATGCGGAGACCAGTCTGGCGGAAAAGCTGAA
>Ga0194133_10004092_pt1 | contig 19965 bp, 8 predicted proteins | sample TA2KigOf40mmetaG_FD_155448 | JGI IMG/M metagenome (GOLD analysis project Ga0194133, IMG submission 155448) | Freshwater microbial communities from Lake Tanganyika, Tanzania - TA2015055 Kigoma Offshore 40m | ecosystem: Environmental > Aquatic > Freshwater > Lake | place: Tanzania: Lake Tanganyika...
CTTCGCGTAAAAAAAGTATTTAAACTTTGCCTTTTGTTTTTTACAGCCTTTTACAAAGTTGGCTGGCTTTCAACACAACAGCTTTCTTTTTTAAGGGTTTGTTTTTTTCCAGCTCTACTCGATATGGCATGTTATACAACTAAATTATTTAAAATATCTACTTCTCTCTTTTTGCTGTTGGCTTCGGAAGCAAAAGTAAAAAGGAGCTTCCTTTTGGTTAAGCCACCCTAACGAACAAGGAAACATGAAACTTCTTTTCTGTCTTCCACTTAAATAAAAATAGCCATGATCGAAGCAGAGGTTATGTAATGAACCTATTGACAGCAAAGCAATCAAGTTTCTTTGACTGTTGCAGAATGTGGAAAAATTATCTCATTGATTATAAAGTCAATATTGGTTGTGTCATTTTCAGACAAGCTTTTATTTTTAAAACAGATCAAGCCAAACAATCTCATTCACAACATGTTTTTTCTCAATTTCTTTCCTAAGTTACTCTCTCATTGAATATTATGACCGAATCTGGAAGAAAGGCCAACCAAAATTACAGTTATGAATGGAACCATAGATTTGTCCCAATCTTCCTTTCTAGAAACTGATACTTGGATGAAAAGCCATGCGATATTGAGAAGTAATGCAAGTGAAAAAAATACAAAAAATTTTGGGTTGCAGTCCCAATCTTAAACAAACTCTTTTCAGATCGTATATTTGTGAGGAAAGTATTTCTATAAATATAGCTTTCAGTTTTGGTTTGTTCCTTATCTTTTGCTGGTCCATTCAATCGCATGAAACTTTTTGCCGGACAAAAAAAATATTCTGAAATTGTTTTCATGTTAAATCGAAATTTTTCTCAAAGTTACGCGAAACTATATCTTACTGTCTTTGAAAAGGTTTCACGGTGGATCGGAACATCCGCTTCTATGGGGGAAAGGGGGAGGGGGAAGTGGGGACCTTGGATCTTCATTACATCCGATTTAAACAAGAAACTTTAAAAAAGGGCAGCTTTTTATGACTAGATTTCACGTTCAAAAATAAAGATCTAATAATTCAATAGTTTAATCTCTGTAATATTCTATAGATGAACCTTGATTATTCTTAGCTTTTGTCTTTGAGGGAAATAGATGGAGGTGAAAAAGCTATTTTTGAACTCGACCTTGAATGCAATGTCGAATATACTTCCTTTGCCAACTGACTGGTGAAAATTCAAAAGTCTTTTTTTTGCTAAAAATAAATGCACACATTCAAAGTAAATTTATGTAAAAATTTACAAGAACTGGGAAATTCAATTTGTAAAAATAGTAAAGGAAAGTTGAAGCTAAAAATGATAGAAGTTCATTGTTTTAGTTTGATGGAAAAAATTTCTCTTGAAAAGTGGGTAGAAAATGGATATTTATTCTTAGACATTGAAAACCATGGATAACTTCACTACAAAAGTGAGCTCAGGCTCTCAAAGAAGAAACTTTATGCTTGCAGAAAGCATTTGTTTTACAAACTTTCTTGACACCAAGGCTGTTTTCCTATGACTTATGGGTATTAAGTGGATGATATCCTTTCGTTATTCAAACACTCGTAATGTATTTGCTGACATACTTGAAAGCCATAATGATGTTTAAAAGAATGCTGAAAATTGCTTTGGAGCAAAAAAATAAAGATATAATTATTGCCTTTTTGCTTGTCACTTTGCCGGCCATATATATCAAAGAAGAGTTTTTGCCAATTTATAATTACTAAATTAAACCAATCATCCTATTAAGGAAATTTCTTGTCGTGCAAAACCACAACTAGGAAAGACTCGCAGCCAGCCATTGCTTTCGAAAAAGACTTTATTTACTTTTAGACCCAATAATTTTTTCGATTGCTTCAAGTACCACTTTTTAGTAGAAGTCAAATTCAAAAAAGCTTCTCAAATATTTGGTTGACTTCTTTTGGTAAAGAAAAATCAGAAAAGTGATTTGATTTTCAATTTGTCAGATTAAAATGCTGAAATTTGGTTTCTGAGAAGAATGAGTGAGGACCACCCAAGTTTTATAATCTTACACAAAAGAATCTTGATTTGAAGGTGGCCTCTGAGAAAAGGGTCTTGAAAGAGACTAAAACGAAACTTTTTCCTCTTTTTTCCTTTCACAATGCACCAACTGAAGAACCTTATTTTGAGATAAGTGCTAAAACAAATCAAGGGTTTTAAAAATCCCAGCAATTTAAGCCCAGAAAAAGTGTTGGAAATTAAAGTTTGTTGGAATTGCTCTATAACTATTCAAAAGCGAGCTCAGTTGATACATTTTAGCTTGGTTTAATTGTGTGTGCCAAAGGTCAATAGTGGTTGAAACACCAGACTCTCTTGTAAAGTGTGTTTGCTGCTCAAACAAAATGTAAATGTAGGGGGGTGGGGGAGAGAAAAAACTGAATTGTGAATTTAAAACTTACGCCAGCTGCAGCCGGTCCTTCCTAGAAACTCAGACGTTTCTGAATTCCATAGAAACTGTTTGAAACCTTCCCATCCTGACTTCTTTTCAGGCTTCTGGGCAAACTGGAACTGAGCCTGTTGTGCAACCTGAGGCTTCGTATCATTTGAGGTTTTTCCGTCTCCACCTGCCATTTTATTAGAGTTAGGCCCGGCTCAGACTCTGAACAAATTTGCAAGATCCAAAGTTGGTCTCCTGAAGATCTATGGTGAGGTTTGCGACCAGCTAAAATCCTCCTCCAAATGCTATACGTCTTCCGAACCGTGACTTTTCCAAACGAAATTATCACTAGGGTTGAAATGAAGTGTCAGCACAATCATTCGGAGCTTTGATTAAAATAGTTGTCTTTTGGGTGAATCAAATTTCAATAATCTGATAGTAGAATAATTGTCTTTTCTATCTATCTATATCGACGACGACGACGACGACGACGACGCGATGTGCCGGCAAAACAAATTCTTTTCCCCCCTGTAAAAAAAATTGGAATATAATTTAGACACTGAACAAAATTAGACTGATAATCTTTCTTCAAAACCTTGTAAATCAGTAATGAAACACAGGAATCTGGTTATATAAGTCCTTGAGATGTTTATGCACAGTGCGCGCTTATGCGGGCAACAAATCCTCAACAACAAACGAAAGACAAAAAAGAAAGGGGATCCGTTGGAGATTACGAAAAAAAAACAAAAAAAAATACTTTGTCAATATAGATTTACCTTGGAAATGAAGGCAGTGTTTGTTGTCAGCAGGAATGGTGGCTTTTTCAGCAACTTTACATCTAAATTTGCCGTTCTATTCTGTCTTGTCAGGCCATGTGAATTTTCAATAGTAGTTTTTCTTCTGATCTATACAACACACAAGCAAGCACCAGCTACACCTCGTACGAGAGTGAAATGAGGAAATATATATAGATATATCCCCTTGCTTAGGAGAATTATAAAAATAGGGAAAGAAAAAAAAGAGTGAGGGATATATACAGAAAGGTTTGAGAGGGAGGCGAAGAAAACCACGCGACTAGAAGAAGCGAAGTTGCTTTCTTTTCTTCTTCTTCTTCTTTTTTGCTGCTGTTTCGACCCAACCAATTTTGAATTCATAGTCTGTGTGTGTGGGTGCAGTGGGGGGGTTTGTTTGTCACACCCTCACATGTTGTGTGAAATGCACGGTGGCAGCCAGAGAGTGGTTCCTATCTGCCGGGGCATGCCGTACCGACCTCGAGCTGTAACTTTCCCCCTTTGCAATCTCAACCATCGTGGGTTAATTCCGAACAAAAGAGCTTTCTCTTCTGCAAAAGAGGGTTTTATTTCTTAGCACGGTTTGTATCGATCAATCGGTTAGTGTCAAACAGCGGGACGGCGGTCTAACGTCCTCTCTGTGACTTTCGAAGGTTTGCAACCGCTTATAAAAGAAAAGGGAAAGAAAAAAAACACCCACACCCCCACCCTCAATGCGTGCGATTATTTTTCTCCAATGCACTTCATCTAGCCTTGGAAAGGTGGCTGCAACATCGGGTCGTCGTCCCGAAGACTTTTGTTAGGTCAACTCCCTAGTCCCGACGGTTATTCCTACCGTCAGCCTGCCTTAACTGCTTCTTTTCTCGGAGTCTTGATTTTTGCTGGAAGAAGGGAGGGAGGGAGGGAGGATGGTGGAAAACCCATGGTGACTTTGTAAAATTAGACAGAGTCTAAAAGGGAGGTGGGATCCTAACACAAATGGGAGCAAGCTAGCAGATAAAAAGGGATTTTCTTTTAAATACTGCCACGGCTAGGCAGGAAGGAAGGAAGCAAAAAGGCTCCTCGTTTGGTGTCTCTCTCTCAAAGCAAACTTTGACGAAATGAAAATGAAACAGAAGAAAATTTCACGGCCGGCAAGGCACTGCAGTACAAACACAAGGTTAATGCAAATAATTCATCAAATCACTCTTCAAACCTCAAACCATTCAAAGGATCACATCAGATTTGGGGGAGTTGATGTTGAAATAGAAAGAAAAAAAAAGTGCTTTTTAGGCTTCTTTTCGCCCCTCTTTCTTTTTTTATACTTCTTGTTTAAAAGCCAATCTTGGACGTGTTACCATGCCGAACAGAATGTGAAAAAAGAATCGATTTGATGTCCCTCCCTTCCTCCATCTTTCTCCCCACATCATCCCAATGCCTTTCAATCAGTGATCTGATTCATTAATGCTGATCTGAAAGGGCCAGAGGAATGTTGAGAAGCAGATCAAACCCGCCACGTCTTTCCATATCCTTTAGGTTTTTTAGCTTTGATCTTGTGTTTGTGCAATGCAACTTCTAGCACTTCCAACTGAGAGACGGCCTTATACAGATAATGATGGGATGAGATGCTTTGATCTGGTTTTTCTGTCTGTCTGTTGAATATATGCCCTTGGCTAACCTCTTTTAGTGTTCGGATCGGACGGTTGGATGGATGGATGAATCCAAATAAAGGAAAGGTACAATAATTTACTGTTAATTATTTCTACTTGTCTCTAATTTATTATTCTTTTCCATTGGAAACCTTATCAAGGATTAACATCCACTTAGGAAGGGGCTTTTCTCTGCTCTGCCATCGATGATTTCACCAATCTAACTTTCATTCTTGTTTCCTCTCTAGCTCTGGCCATCAGTTTTGTTTCCACTCAGATTTCAACAATGGACAGTCAGAAAGTGAAAAAAAAAATTTTTGGTGGAAAAAAAAGAGAAAATCTTAAAGCTGGTTTTGAAGACAGAATATTTTTCTTGGGGAAAATTTAAAATTATGTTGCTCTTATAACGCCTAACTTAACTTGCCAAATTTTGGTTAAAATTGCTTACGTTGAGAAAATATTTGCTGTTAGTGTCATTTTTAGCTCCTAAAAAAAGACGAATGAGCAGAAGTATGAGGTTTTTTTATTTCCTAAAGAAGACTTCATAACTTTTTTTTTCTTGTGATGAATAAAAGTGAACTTCTGAAATTTCTTCACTTGACATTATTTTGACCTTTCGTTTCGTTTTGAATCTTGAACCTCCTTCTTTTCCCTTGCTGGTTCATGTTTTTTAGCAGGAAAAAAAAGAAGTAGATGAGGCCATAAACTGTAGAAATGCATGCAATATACGTTAAAATTGAGATTAAAGAAGAAGTTCTGTAAATCTTGTGAAAATCTCGATTTCTGTTGGGAAAAAAATGGCTACATAAAAATGAAGTATTGCAATATGGCTTGTCTTTAAAACAAAGTTTAGTGTAACACCAAAGTTTGTGTGGCCTTGAAAATAGAGGATCAGGTTTTTTTTCTAAAGTATCGTGTCAACGACAAAAGAGAAGAGGCCACATGAGTTAATCAATAAAATCTAAAGCACTGCTTGACAAGACTTTTCTACTACTTGACCGCTAATAATCGACTAAAAGGATAAAAGATGGCTGAAGGGTAATGGAAGTACTTTTTCATCACCACATCATAAATTTCAGACTATGAAAATTTGTTTTCAGTGATTTTAATCAAATAGCCTTGCTATTGTGTTATCTTTTTTAAATTAAAAAACTCTACCTTTATGTTTGAGAGGTTCCATGACAAACGATGAGATTGCCCTCAAGAGGTCAGTCAAAAGGCATTTCCTTTATTAGATTTATGCTAGTTACATCGTAGTCTCAGATAATCAAGTTAGAGCCAAATGATCAAAGTGACTTAGTAATGAAGACAAGAAAAGTAACACTCCTTTCACCTACCAAATGTAAATTTACTAGAAAAGTATATTACACACTAATTCAGTATATTGATCAATGCAGAAAGCGTTAAGACGGTAGATTAAGCTATTCATACAATTTTGAATAGATTTGGTATGTGTTTGGCAAATTAAATAATTTCAAGTGACTTTACTTTTCACTATTGTTTTTCATGTTACTGCCTTAATTCAAACTTGCAGCCATGAACCTCCATTAAACAATCCTGGACATCTACTTTCTGGAAACTTGGAAGCTCACAATTTTTTAATGATAATTAGTAGATCTTGAGTAACCTTGATGGCTGTTTAAATCAGAGTTAACCCTGTTTTTGAAATTTTCTGTCTCTAATCTGCAGCGAGTGCGGTGCTATGGTCTTAAGAAAGTGTGTGAGGGAAGTGAGAGCAACGTGCATTAAGACCCAGTGATGACCTTCCCAATGAAGAAAAGGATCAATACTGATCTGTTTATTGATTGAACGGCAACCCTTTATAAAGGAGAGACTCTTATCAGAGTTGTGACCAATGAATAGTATTCAGCGTGTTGGCATTATCTGATTGAAGGAACGAGTACGACTTGTGCAGAAGTTCTATCTTGACATAAAATGTGTGGGAATGAAAGATCCTGCACTGGGTTTATCAGCGATTGTGATAAAAATAGAACATTGGTGATAAAATATTGCGAGTAGCAAAGTAAAGAAAGTCAGATGAATTGAGCGAATCGTATTGTATCGTATCATATTCATTCATTGTGTCTATTTATGGTTTCTAGATTCATTGGGTGCCATGATCTTGGTTTAATCCTGTCCAAATGATCCGCCCTCCAGCATATCTTCAATAATTTATGACCTTTTTTAGATAAAAAGCATTGTCACGTGTGATATTGAGATGAAGCCAATAAAATATACAAATACAAATATTAACTTAGACAAGAACTGACTTTGAATATTTTACAGGTATAATAGGGGCTGCTTGGCATTACGGTTAAAGAATCTAACTAGAACTGGGAGACTGGGGTTCAATCCCCGGTCTGGGCAGAATCTTTGACCCCTGTATTTGCCTTAATTAATCATTCCAGTTCATGATTTTATCAGTCAGAATTGATTGTTATGCAGAAACTTGATTAATAATTAATTGTCTCTTAACTTTGGCTCTTAATTATAAAATACAATCAAGTGACTGTGAGACACAACTTTCAGTGACAGGAATTGTTGTAAAGTCAACAGCTCTAGAAAAATCAATCCCTTAACAAAAAAGCTGTCAGTCAATAAAGAAGATATCATGTGATCCCACTTTCAACTCTTTCAGTCAGGTCAAACTGCTTGGACAGAAACCTTCTCCAGAAGACAATAATGATCGGCATACCCTAATTTTCAGAACATGGTTTATTTGAATTACTCCTGACGATTGAAGACCAACCATTTCCTTGGGTAATAAAGCCTTGATTTAGTCTTTTGAAAATCCCTCGAAAAATGAAAGGCAGTGTCAAAACTGGAAAAAAATCCGATTGCTGAAATTCAATTTCTAGTAAAATTAAATTTTGTGTGTGTGACAGCAGCCGCCAAAAATAGAACAAAATTTATTTGAACATGGTTTTGCAATATAAAAAAAATATTTATCACCATTTTAGAAAAAATCCCCATCAGTTTTGATCATATAGGCATAAAAAGGATTTTTAAATTTGCTTTTTTTCATATTGCTCACAATCAAACCTAGAAAAGTTGTTACCTTTTGCCTCAAGGTAAAACATCTAATCTTGGATGAAAGAAAAATGAGATATCAAAAGATATTTTCGCACACAGTTTGTTTTCTTGAATGCAAACAAAAGTGTTTTTTTTCTTTTGTACCAAGAAAACTGTTTCATCTCTTGAGATTCTTTTATTCAAAGCCTTTTTTTTTAAAAAAAAAGCAGATTGGCTCAACCAAGGGATACATAAAAATAATCATTTTAAGATTAATCTTTATGAGTTTAAATTAATGAAAATCTTTCAACATTTTTCATCTTTTCATCCATGCCATACTGATAGACAATTAAGTATGACGTCTCCGATAATTCTTTAGGGTTTGACGATATGTCTTGCTTTTTTTCAGCCTTATACTCAACTTGATTCATCGTCATGTGTGCGTGAGATGGATGTGGATGTTCCAATACCTTTTGATTGATCATGAAAAATTTTTCAGTCGCAAATCAGAAGGGAACAAAAGCAGTAATGAGATCCTCCAATAACTCAAACAAAAGATAACCTCTTTAGAACACAAAATTTATAAGGCAGTAAAAGAAAAATATTATCTTTTGGAATTTTACAAATCGTTATTTTCAGTAAGTGTGGAAGGAACCAATATTTTGGATGTTAGTCAAATATACATTTTTTGGCACCTTAAGCCTTTTTATCTGCAGTGATAAGCTGAAAGAAATGATTCATCCAGCATCACAGGGATAATTGAAAAACTACCTTCACATGAAAAGTTTTCCCTTGTATTTAATACTTTTTATGAAAAATATGTATCTCATGGGACAAAAGTTGTAGACTTTGAGTTTGAATTCAATTCAACAATGCTTGAATAATTCATCGCTACTTTCTGGATTATTTCGAAAAAATGCTCTTTTTGAAAACAACTGAGATAATGATTAGTCTTTTTTTTCAAAATAAAGAAGATGTAAATTTGTAAAGTAAAGAAAGAAGGAAAAAAATAAAAGGCACTTTAAGGTTCTAGAAGCCTGTCAAAATAGATGGGATTTTTAATCTAAAGTATCCACCTCAATTTTAAAACAGTGGTTTTGGATTCAAATGAGGATGATTTATTCAGAACAAGGTCTATTTTAACTTGCCTATACCAATCTAAATTTTTAAATTTTTAGCTATGTTCCATCATTTGTAAATTCAAAATGATTGCTCGTTGGAAGGTTATCCATAATGAAAACAAAATTAGCTCATACTAAACACCTGATTCATAAAATTGTCAGATTTTTCTAATAGAAACAATCTTAATAAAACAAATTTCCAAAAACTTTTTCAGGATGAAAAAAAAGCTTTTTTAAAAATTATCATCGTGCTATTTCTTTCCAATTCTTAAGCTAATTGAAGCTAAAAAATCATAATTGATATCGATATTCACATGTCATTCAATTCATCATCTTTTAGTTGAGTTTTCTTTTTCCCTACAATAGGTTGTTCCTATAATGTCAATGATTTTGTTAACCTCCTAATCAGAAATGATTTTAGTCATTAGATATTTAACTGCTGCTTTGTTCACATTTGCTCATTAGTTGGATCACTTTTCATCATTTGATGTTGTAAGTCTCGACTAACAATCCAAAGCATCCTTAAAGTAAAGTAGAGAATTTCTAATTTGTTCAAACTAACTGCTAAAAGCAAGGAAAAAAGTAGTTGAAAGGCGTCTCTCAATCCCTGTTTGATTTTCCAGTTCAGTGCCATTTAAATTTTTATGTTTACTTTGTTTGAATGCATGTCATCTAAATTAAGCATACTCGTTTTCTTTTTTCAGTAAAAATAGCAAATATTATAATTTTAAAAATAATAATGGTAATCTGGTGCAGCATAGACTCAGGCAATGTTGATGCATATTGTTAAAAATCTCAGATGTTTAAATTTATTAAGTATTTGTAAGTTACAGCCAAACCAAATTACGAATACAATTGTTCCACACCTTTATAAGATTCCCACCGTAGAAGTCTATGGTAACTGCAGACTACTATGACCCTGATTGAGGTTGACCTGTTAATTTTTTTGCAATCCGGGGTTGAAAAATTGCTGGCATGGTGCCCAGGGGTTTTCACCCATGACCTTAGATCTTAGGTATCAGGCATGTGCCCATGTCCCCTCAGCCAATTGTTTTGAAAGTAGATAACAATCATAATTTCATAAAAATTTGCAACACTGTTTTGGTTGTATACCTCCTGCAGTTGTGTTAATCAAAGGCAGAAATAAAAAGCCCTTTTTTACCTGATCAGGGGTGGAGTTCAGGGCTAAAATTATGCCAGAAATTTCATTTGTAAAGTGATAAGTACTTAACTTTTCTTTGCAATGAAAAGTCAACTTTCTCTAGGGGCTCTAGCAAACAAACAAACACGGAGGGAGGGTGCGGTTAATCCTCTCTAGAAATGGTCCTTACTATTTTCTTTTTCAAAGGATAAAGGTGTTTTGAAACAACCCATCCACCCAGCAACTGATGATAAACCCAAATTAAAAACAAAGGTCAAGATAGAGATTCTATTAGTTCATATATCCATAGCTTCCAACTCTTTCTCTAAAACTTCATGTTGTTCATCAAGTTACACAACTTCATAGTGCAAGGTTTGTGTGCGAAGTAGACCAGGCTGCACATGAGTCCAAAGCTAGAAAAAAACAAGGAAGGAACAAGGAAGAACCAAAAGCTTTTTAGGGCTCGTTGTTCGTCATTCCAAGATGCCTGAAGTGCATCAAGATTAAGCAAGGCAAAAATGGGACATTCAAGATCTATTAAACACTCATGAGTAGACTGTCCTTCTTCTTCAACTGCCTCATTTTTTAATGCTAACCAGCCCAAATTTCCCGAAATTCAGAGCGTCAATTTTGCAGCATTTAAGAAGCCAGCTACAGAGTTGGCAACAAAAATATCTGCTAGTAGAGAGCCAAGAACATTCAGCAACAAAACAATTTACCTTCCAACTCAGAGAGCTGGCACAGCTTTCAGGTTACCATTTGATCTGCCCAACCCACCAAGTTAATTTCAAGCATAGGGGAGTCAGGGTGGTCATATGGTTTAATGCTGGAATTCTATCCCTGCAACACGGGTTCGACTCCTGCCCGGGTAAAAACCATAGAATAAAAAAACCAACTAAGACCACCAGTGGGCCTTTCTAATGAGATAAGCTCGCAAAGGTGCACTTCAAAAAAATGAGAAATATAATTTTTTTTACAGTTTTGTAATAATTTGTCACATTTGGTCCATGGTTAGCATATTTATTTTTCAGACAAATCCACATGCTGTTCTGTATTTTTCAGGCATTATTGAAGTGTCTTATGACGTCATCAATTCTGTTTGCGATTGCTTCTTTCCAACTCTTTTTTCTTGCCAGCAGCATGAAAAAATCTGGCTTTCCCTGTTCTCCTGATGATATACATGTTTGGAGTTATCATGTTCACAAGTCGGTCAGCTTTGTATCTAAAGAGACCAATCAATGCCAAAGAGATTTGGAAAAGTTCTGTGTCAATCCCAGGTTTGTTTAGATACCCATGTTGAAAAAGAATTCGGCTTTCAGATTAATTTTTTCGCCTAGCTTTTTCCACATATTTCAATTCTTTTAAGCTGGTTAAAATTCGCATTGCAGGGTTTCCTAAAAATAATCCACAACAGTAGACGTTAAGGTGAGGGTAGAAGCAAAAGTTTTGTCATTACTTCAATATTCGTCTTTTTCATCACTTGGTTTGTCATTATGCAATTCGCTGAAGTTGGTCGTTAGAACAAATTCATCCAAGATTACTTTTTTTTTCTTGAACCAAGTAAGAGTATTCGGTTTTAGTATGTAAGTGGGTGGGGTGGATGGGAGTGTGGCTTTCTAAATTTTGGTCTAAGTTGCCGTAAATCGTCTAACGAAATCGGCTTAGCAAGACGTTTACCTTCTGAACGATAATCTAATCTGTTTTAAATCTTTATCTTCGTTAGGTTTCTTCTTTTCAAATTGAAACTAATCGGATTGAAGCAGAAAAATCGAGACTTTGCAAAAAAAAGAACATTCGAGAAAAGGGGTTCTCTTATACGAATGCTTATCTTCAAAAAAAAAGAAATCTTTTTTTGCGTTTGGCACTTGGAAAAAGGTTTGTTGTAACTATTGATCAAATAAACTTTTGATATATTCTTGGCATTTTTCAACATACATTAAAATATATCTTGATATGGTTTTTTGTTAACTCATTTGCAATTTTTTACACTCAGTGTTTTGTTATAAACAAATCATTAAAGATACTTTGAATCCTGGCTGGGATTGGACTAACTGTGATATTTTAATAATGTGATTTTTTTGAATAACCGATTACTATTTGACTTGATTTTATCAGGAAATGAATTATTTTTTACTTTAAACTTTGGATAATCTTCACATTTTATTCTATAAAAATTATATTTTCTGAATGGAAATGGATTCAAGTAAATCATATAATTATCACAATTATAATGATCCCACCTTGTAATTTGGTTCAGACTCATGAATTTTTACAACAACAGTTGAGTCGAATGTTCAGATAAGAAACTACAGTTGATAACATTTGTATAATGATAACACTTAGTTGGATTTTATTATTATATTCCCATAAATTGATCCACTCACAACTAGTTTACTATAGAATTGAACAACTTTATTTTGCCTTTTGACTCTGCTTTTTTTAAGCCCAGCCCTTATTTGTCCATATAATATACCACCCTTTGGCATAAAACAGTCAAGTAAATTGTTGAGTATTGATTCAAATCTGCAATGGAAAAGATTCTAATCAACTTGCAAAAAATCTTGTTGTTTGTAATACTAATACTATGGTCAAATTCTCTTTGAGGATTTTCACCACACAGACATCATATTAACTTTTGAAAAAGATTCAAAGAGGAATGCAAACAAAGTCTTTTTCTTTTGTGTTGAAAGTTTTTCATTTTACCTAGCTTTTGATTCCTGAATTTTACGTAATTCATTCTTATATTTAAGCATTAGACCAGCCTCAATCTGGATTGTTTTGCATTGAAATTCTTTTTTTGGATTGGCTTTGGACAAATCATTTTATTTTTACACTTGAAGGACGATAAAAAATTCTTTCTTTTACTTGCTCAAGTAGAGAGAATTTCTAAAATTCTCCTTTATCTTTAGATTTTCCAACTTTTTTTTTACTTCAAAAGAACAAAGCATAAAGACTTTTGGTTTAATTGTTTTTCATACAAAGGATATTCGAGTAGAAAATCGAGAAACCAGGCTCATGAAGATCAAAGCAAGCAAGTTTTGTGACTAACTCTTTTAATTTTTTTACATCAAACATATTGGTGAGATTTTTAAATCAAATTTCACATACAATAGGCTGGGGTTTGCTTGCTTTTTTCTCATCTCTCAATCTATTTTGAAAAAAAAGTTCTAGCTTCAAGTTTACTCCCTGTCTTCTTACTTAACTTTTTTCATGATCTTTTGAGCAAAAAATTTGTGTGACTAAATGACGATTATTGAGTTATGTTGATCTGAAGATTCTCTTTTTGCATCATAACCTTGATAAAGTCTAAAAATGAAAAATGATGCTTGGATAGGAATGTAAACGAGATCTTTTATCTTCTATTCATGGGCATATTAGATCAAAGTTGGAAAAGTTTAAGATTATCAAAAATTGATTAAACTTTTCTTTGAAATTTGCAAGAAGTAAATGGAAATAAGAATCGCCTAAAAGAGTTTGTTTGCCTTTGATTTAAAAGCCAATCTAACAAAGTAACTTTCAATTTGAATTGATAACTCTTTCTTTTTAGGTTCTTTTTATCGAAAAACTAAAGTCTTTAAGTTTGCATCACTTTCTTTCTTTATTAGGTTGGGCTCTTTCAGGACTTCTAATTTAAGCATCCCAAATTTCTCAGACATATTTATTTTTGGCAGCAACTAAGATTGGCACCAGGCAAAAGGTTTTGTTTGATCAAAAAGATTTCTTGTTTAACTAAGAGTCAGCTCCTATGTCCATTGTAAGTTTCAATTATATTGTCAAACAAAAAAATGGAAAAGGCTTGGTTGGGGCATTAGTCTTGACTATCAATCATCATTCAAATGCTGCGGGTACAGAAAAGAGGTTTCAACCACAATCTGTGGAAGAACTCTTGAAAATCTGCAGGAATGGCAACTCAAATCTAAATATTCCACAAGGGGAAATGCTTTAGGAAGCAGAAAAAATTACAGAAAAGACACATCCATCTAAACTTTTGCATATCAGGCACAAAAATTTGGTTATAATTAAAAAAGTAGGTTGCTGTAAGCTAAAAAAGAAGTTAGGGTTAGAATAACTGGACCTAATAGACATTTAAGCACTATAAGTTTGACAATTTGCCAACAAATTTTATTTATTTTGAAAGGCTCAAATGCATCATTTAAAGATTTATGAAACTTTACAAGAGCCTAATAATGGGAAAACACTGTGAGGTTTAATTTTACAGCTTGTGGGCTTGGAGAGAAACATGTTGGCTTACATTTTGAATAGAAAACTAGGGGTTTTGTTCATGGCCAATCCCAGCTGAAAAATCATTTGCCCACATTTAAAGTAGTTCAAAAAATTCTAAGTCAATCTGATTTCATCCCTTGGTTTATTTTCATAATTAATTCATTAGGTGTCAGGTATACACAGATTAAAAATTCAATAGATCTTTTAAATTGATTCTCAATCGGTCATTATTCATCACAGTTTAGTCGTCAAAGTCAAATATATCGATCTCTAATACGGTTCCTGGATCCTTTGGAATACGAACTTAGATTTAGAACAAAATATTTTCTAGAAAAGTCTTTTCGCCCTCTCTTTTTTCCTTGTGTGTATTCGATATAAATAATCTGAAATTTATTATTTTTTCTGTCACCAAGGAAAAAAAAGTTTTACCGAATCGACTTTTACAAAGGATATCTGTCTGTTTCTGTTTTCTAAGATTAACGTTTGGTTGTCTTTTTGACTTAATTTCTATTGGTTCTTTTTCCATCATAGCACTGGACTGGAATACCTCTTCACTTTTAGAAAGCCTAACTATCAACTTCTACCTTTCTCGTTTCCATCGTTTCCAGTGGCTTTTGAAGTGTGGCGAAGCAGATGTTTTACTTATTCCCTTTTGAAGAGTTTATTTTTAGTGCACGCTATCAAAGAAAAATAAATGCAACTATCCTGTTTTCAAGCTTAACATTGAGATGGTTTTTTGTGCTCTTCTTTATGATAGCCTTTCATGGGAAAAAATAAACTTTGCTTCAACTTGTGAAAGAAAGTGTCTTCGAAGAGAGTGAAAAAAGCTTTGTTGCCAGCCACTTTGCTTTTCAAATTTAGACAAAAATTATGTATTGGATAAACTTTTTTCAATTTTTTTAAACTGCTCTAAAGCCGATTATCCCTGGACAAATGTTGAAGCTTTTCAAACATACATTATGTGACTGCTCAAATTAGAAGCTTTCTAAAAACATTTTCGATTCACCCTAAAGTAAAGGTAATTTAATTTGAACATTTAAAGGTTGTCAAAGCATTTGGAGACTGCTTTCCAATCCCAGGCCTTGGCAGACCCCTCAATTGGTCTTAAAAATAAGTGAGTGGTTTAGCATCAACATAAAACACGTCGAACAAGAGCTCAGGGCCCAGTTTCTTCCATTTGATTAAGTAGTTGCCAATCACAGTGGCTGGAGGTTTTTCCCCCCGGTGGAGCATCACCCTGCACTGAAACAACATCAAATACTTCAAAAGAGCTACCATTTCTGGTTTGTTATCTTTCTTTGCAGTCCCTTGAAAATACAGGTTTTTTCCCTGTCAAAAAATAAGGGTCACTGTGAAGAAGTCTCCTGGCATTCAGAGTTGACATTCCCCTGCATGAAAATTTCCTAAAATTACATTTTACATATGGTGTAATTTGACAATTGGAAATACACGTTCCATCTATCTACCAAATAAATTTACTCTCAATCTATTTAATCAATCAAAATATGGACGCTGCTTGAGGATATCTTAAAATTTTTAATGTTAAACCAATTAAGTATTTTAATTTTGAATCTGGAAAAATAGGTCTTGGCAGATCTATCCTTGACCCCTAGATTTGCTTATTAGTAATCATCTAACATGATGGTAACCTCAGTCAAGATGGTTGAGTGCAGATTACTTCAACAAAATAAACTGATTCAATATACGATAACGATAAATAATTGAATCAGAATAAAACCTAAAATCATTTCAAAAATTTTAAATGGATAGTTCAGGTGACTGAAAGACACAAAATATAGTGTAGGGAATTGTTGTGAAGCCTAATACTTAGCGGTATTAGAAGAATCAGATCCTCAACTGACTAAAAGCTTCAAATCAATCAATCAATTTACAAATAACAGAAAAATATGTTATTCAGGTTATTTTTCATCAAATTATCCAAATTTGCCTCAAATTCTTTTGATGCAAAGAAAAATCACCCAGAATCGTGCAAATCTTAATTAAAAACCTCGGCGGTTTTTGAAAAGTTTTTTTGGGATTAGTTATATGATTTTGATTGGAATCGTGTTTGCTTATTCTCCCACAAATATATACTTCAAATTTTTATCTAGTACTATTTTCAAAAGTAATACAGTGGCAATACATGAATAAAATCGAGATTTTGACATTATAACAGGCAATAAGCTTTATTAATGCTGTTGAAATGTATAATTACTTCAATTAACATTGGAGTAAAAGGTCATCAGGTGCAAACTGAATTTTGTCAAGTCCCCACTGACCTTAAAGTCAAGGCAAGTTTTTTTGTTCTTCATTTAAGACACAGCTGCGTGGCCGACTCCGTTAAATTCAAGAGTATTCTTTTAGCTTGTGTTGAGAACTGATTGTTCTTACACTAGGTAAATCACGTTAATGAGAGTAGCATTGACTTTACAACAGTTCATTTTTGACTTAAAGTTGTGTCTAAAAGTCACTTGATTTTTGATTTGATAAATGTGAATAAATGAGTATTAGAGGATGATTCTAATCAAGTTTCTGCGCAATAATCAATCCTGTGACTGACGTAATCATCTCATAGAAATGAATAATTAAGGCAAATCCATGGGTCAAAGATATTGCCCAGACCAAGGATTGAACCCTAGACCCCCAGTTCTCAGTCATTTGCTCTAATCATTAGGCTACAGCGACCCCATTGTATTGTATTGATTGATTGACAGCTTATAGTTGGTTGAGGAACTGATTCTTCTAATACCAAAGTATTAGACTTTACAACAATTCCCTACACTATTATAGTGTCTTGCAGTCATCTGAACTATCCCTTGTTAAATTTTGGGAATGGCATTTTTCTGATGTAATTATTTTGTGTTTACAACAATTAAATCAGGTTTTTTGTTCATGTGATCTGCACAACCATCAATCCTGATTGTGGTAACCATCATGTTAGATGATTATTTTGAGACAAATCCTGGGGTCAAAGATCTAATCTGACTGGGGATTGAACCCCAGCCTCCCAGTCCACAGTCAGATGCTATAACCATTAGGCCATGTCCATTAACTCTGAGAATTCGATTCTTAATGGTCTCGATTCAAAGATCTCACAAACTAAAAATTGATCAAGGAAACTGCAGACTACCTTCGATTCATTTCAAAACTTTTATTTGGACTCATTATCTACAATTTATGATAAAATAAATGTGACGTTATAAAAGTCCGAGATTAAACAATGGTCGCAGTCTATAACATGAAAAGAATCAGGCAAGTGTTCTTGATCTGGATTGTAATTGTGTATGGATTCTCAATACAGTAGAAGTGGATTGACTAGGGGTCCTCAAAAGATGGAATAAGAACAATACTAAAAAGGAATATCTAGATCTACCCTCCAAGCTACAAACCTTAAAATTTTATTTCTATGATTTTATCTATATATTGTATTTGGAGGATAGATTTAACAATGCTATTTCATGTGTAAGAGCTATTGGAATTGGTTGCATCCAAGGAAAGATTCTTGGACAATTTTTATATTCACTATCCATACAAATTGAATCTCCAATTATCAAAGTATCATATGCTGATGAAGCTTATCTTGCTCTGATAAAAAGTGGCAATCTAAATGATCTGAAATTAAGTACGTGTGATTCCATCAAAGTTCATTTTAGGTACCTAGCTTGAGAGTATTGGCCTGCTCTGTAACCTACAGAAAACAGAAGTAAGTAGGGAGTGTAAGGTGATAACTTTACTTATTGGTGTATTGTGGGTCCAACAATCTTAAAAATTGTTGAGAATTTAAGAAATTATTAAAATATAACAAAAAATTGCAAGATTCATTCAAAAATTCTAGTACTTAAGTTTTATACGTATAAATATGTGTAATGTTCCAAAAATCAATTAGTTAGTTTCTCAGAGTTGTTCCCTTGGTTTGCACAGTGGTCTTGAGATTCACCAAACTAGGAATCAGCAATACTAATGAAAATCTGTGCATGAAAGAAACTTTTTAAAATGTATTCATGAAACATCAATTATTTCAGCATCAAAGAATAAAACAAAAGCCCTGACTTGGGGGGATGATTTTAAAAAGCCAGGTTGGCTGCTTCAGTTTCAGAAGACTGCCAGACGGCCTTACACTGTTTTGGGTTGGCCAGCTGCCTCCAGTCGCTCTCACCCCTTTGAGGTAAGTGCCACATACACTATTGAGGGTTGGCCTGCGGCTGGCCAGATGCTGACTGGGGACTGGGGTCAAAACTTCATCAAAACCTTCATTGGACTTGTGGGGATTAGCAAGAAAAATTTTATCAAGATCAGTACAGGTTTTCTGGATTTGCATAAATTCTCCACATACCAACAAACATCTGTAGAACCATTTTTATATATAGAAAATTCGACAAAAATTAAAATCAACTGTTGTATAAAATTCAAGTCTTAGAATAAGGTCTTTTGGCTTTAGCCAATAATTCAAAAAAAAGATAAAAGAGTCAAAATTCATATTTTGTGTGAACTTTAATTTTTAAACTAATGTTTTCAGGCAAATTATAGACTAAACACCATATTGAATCTTGAATCTTGTTCAGATATATTTTGTGAAGATAAAGACTTAATGAGTTGAGGTAAAATTATTCAAATCAGTTTACCATTTTGCTCAGAGAAAATGGAAAGAACGATGTAAATAATTAATCTTACATTTTTTCTTGTAAAAGTGTCCTTTGAGAAAGTTTGAAAAGAGTGTCAATTATTCAAAATGCTTAAGCTTAAACGTCTTGACAATCACATTTTTATTGTATTTTTAATTTCGACAAATACCTTTTAAAAGTAAAGTATTTCAAGTCTCTAATTTATATTAGGGCACATGTGGTCCTAGATTAAATCTGCTTAAATGGTATTCTTAAAAAGCTTTAAATGGCTTTGGAAGGGATGCCCAGCATGAATTTGTTTGCTCCTCAGTTGAAACTAAATATTTATCCTGCTTACAACTTAGTCAAATGGAAATCTTTTAAGGAACGTTGACCAGATGGAATCAGACTACATCTAAAGTCAATATTTTATTCTAAACTAGTTTTAATGACTTTTTTGCTAGATTTTAAAAAGAATGATTTTTATTTTCTCTGATATTGAATCAATTTGTCTTTGATTTTCTTTTAATTCTTTCATAAGTCTGCATGGGTTATTTTTTGATGATAAGGTTCTGGAACTCGACTGGGGCCAAAACTTAAAATTGCATGGTCCCCAGACCTTCGAAAGCTTTGATCCCAGGTTTACAAGGGCATTAGAAAATCAAAAACCAATTTTTGCCAGACCAAAAGTGATATCTTCGAAAATAGAAGATCTACAGGCCTCCAAAACTATTAAATCTTTTTGAACGAGGTTTCGCGACCATTTCAGAAAAGTTCCTTAATTCAAAGCTTAAAAGTATTAGAACAAACCAAAATATCATCCAAGATTCTGATAAACACTCTTTAATATAATCAAGTTTTCACTTTAATTTTAAAAATCAGAATCAAGACAACATCTTCTTTAAGTTGTAAGGGTAACTTAATTGTTTAAGGCAATAAATAGACCCACCAAGTTTTTTATTGAAACACTACCCGACCGAAAAAAGTCATGGTGTGGGGGGCATTTTTTGAAGTAAATAGCAACATTGGAGATTTGGAACATTTTATG
>Ga0194133_10004093_pt1 | contig 19963 bp, 23 predicted proteins | sample TA2KigOf40mmetaG_FD_155448 | JGI IMG/M metagenome (GOLD analysis project Ga0194133, IMG submission 155448) | Freshwater microbial communities from Lake Tanganyika, Tanzania - TA2015055 Kigoma Offshore 40m | ecosystem: Environmental > Aquatic > Freshwater > Lake | place: Tanzania: Lake...
GACTGCCTGATTGTTGTCTTCTGACAGCGAAAAGCAATGTTTCAACTTGTCATAACTGGTTTCAGTGCGGTTAATTGTGAGAGAAAAGTGGATTGCCACGCCATTCATAGTGAATGCGTCGTGTTCGTACATCAGCCGGTGAAACCAACTGTTTTCGATGACATTGTTCTTTGTTCTCTCCGTTAATGACGCGTAATCACAGTTAAATGTGTATGGTTCTATTGCAAAGAACATTGTTTTGTTGTTAAATACTTAAACTATTGTTAAAGTTTTTAAATGAAAACAAAATAATCAATTTAAAGACATCAACCGTTTAAAATGTATCAAAAACACACAAATGACCCATACATATTTGGTTGATTACATTTGGCTCGGTGGGAACAACGAGATTCGCACTAAATGCCGCACGATTGAGATTGCCGCACACATTCCCACTGTAGCCGACATTCCCAAATGGAATTATGATGGTAGTTCAACGGAACAAGCCCCGAGCGAAGGGGATACTGAGGTGACATTGGTGCCTGTTTATATTAAAACATCGCCGTATATTCCTAACCAGATTATTCCAAATAAGCCATACGAATGTGTTGTAATTGCTGTGTGTGCCACTTATTATTCAGACGACAAGCCATTGCCAAACAACCATTATGAGTTCGCCAATCGTGTTTTCTCTCAAAAGACCGAAGAAGAACCATGGTTTGGTCTCGAACAAGAGTATTTCATTATGGATAACTATACTGGTATGCCTGTCGGTATGAATGATCACTTTAATACACCTCAAGGGCAGTTTTATTGTGCGGTTGGTGGTCTCAATTCGTATGGGAGAGAAATTGCGAATCAACATTATGTTGATTGCCTGAAGTATGGTCTCAAAATTAGTGGCATAAATCAGGAGGTCGCAGTTGGACAGTGGGAGTTCCAGATTGGTCCAGCGGTTGGCATCGAAGCAGCGCATCAGATGATAATCGCCCGATTTCTGCTGGAATTGGCCGCTGAACGCAGTGGATGTCATATTTCTTACGAGCCAAAACCGTTCCCCAACTGGAATGGCAGTGGATGTCATATTAATTTTTCAACAAAGACAATGAGAGAACATGGTGGACTCGAGTCTATTCTCTTGACCATGCCAAAATTAGAGGCAAATCATTTGAAACACATTGCTGTTTATGGTAATGACAATGACAAGCGTCTTACTGGTAAGCACGAGACGAGTAGTGTTAACAAATTCTCTTGGGGTGTTGGTACTCGAAACACCAGTGTTCGCATTGGAAATGACACGTATAAGAATGGTTGCGGATATTTTGAGGACAGACGACCTGCTGCCAATGTAGACCCTTATATTTCAACAGCAATGATATTTAAAACAGCGGTTCTCGATGAAATCAATCTTTCTGTGCCGCCCCAAATCATGTCTTCTCAGTAACATGGTTGTTCATAAGTTTCTCTCCTTCGACAATTACATCAGCCATACATTTAATCACACAATTAGCAGCAGCCAGCCATAAATCGCGATTGTTCCCAGAGAGTCCTGATTTTTCAAGTGAGTACACCATTTTTTTAAGTTGTACGCTCACTATTTTATTTTGATGTAACAACTTCTCATAGTCGGGATGTAATGTAAAAGTGGGTGACGGAATCCGCCGTTTATATCCAGGTTGATCTTTATCGACTACAATATAATCATGTTCTTCTTCAACGAGTTCAAATCCTTCAAAGTGTTCCATTAATATTATAATCAGAGATTTTCATTTAAATAAGTATTCCAATGTAAATACTTAAATGAAGGAGCGATACACAAAAAATCAGAGGCTATCTTTTATTATGGAAATGATAACTCATCTTCGTGCCTTTCGAGGAGAGAATGGAGACATAGTCAACCTGTATAACGAAGAATACTCTGCAATTCGCAATTTAAAACAAGTATTTGATAGTTATTTAAATCAAAACGACACAACGTCGGTGACATATGAGGGAGTCGTAAAGTTCGACGAACTGAATAGAAAATTACAATACAGATTGCCTGCTTTCTCTCCTCATAAACACATACTATTGCTTATGAAACCCAATTGATTTAACATCATTACATATTTAAAAACATATGTAATGCTTTTATATCCGCATGATGAAAATAGAACAACATTTTGAAGAATATATTAACGAAATAGACAAACACAATTACCACTCGGACCTTGTAAAAATATACGAAAAATTCCCAGATACGATTGAAGATTTCAAAAACTTGTTATTTTACGGGAAATCTGGTGTAGGTAAGTATGGTCAAATGCTGTATTCAGTAAAACGTTACAGTCCATCTTCTCTCAAATATGAAAAAAAAATGTGTATAACACTTAACGACAAGAAAAAAAGCAACTATTTCATAAGAATCAGCGATATTCATTATGAAGTCGACATGTCTCTGCTAGGATGTAACGCTAAAACATTGTGGAGCCAAATATATTACCAAATATGTGATGCTGTAAAGGCAAAGCAGACAAACAAATATGGTTTAATAGTTTGTAAGAATTTCCATGTGATTCATCCCGAGTTATTGGACGTTTTTTATAGTTACATAAATGATGTAAAATATGTAAAATTCATAATATTAACAGAACACATTTCGTTCATCCCAGAAAACATTATTAATGCTTGTAGAATAATTGGATTAAAGACACCAGCAATTTCTTCTCTCCAGTCATTCGTTAAAAAAACTATAAAGAGAGAAACACCAATATCCAACTTAAAAGATACCAGGGGACATTTTAAAGAATTGGTCGAACCGCATTCGGTTGTATGTAGCAAAATTATTAAAATGTTAACAACTGACGATGTTGATTTCTTGAAATTGAGAGAATACATTTATAGTTTGTTTATTTTGCAGTATGACATACCGGAATGTGTGTGGTATATAGTGAAAGCATTAATAACAAATGGATACATAAAGGCTCATGATGTTCTCTCGAAACAATACGAATTTTATTATTTATACAACAACAATTACAGACCAATTTATCATTTGGAAAAATTCTTTATAATTCTGCGTCAAAAAGTTTTTAATATGGCAGTAATACATAATGAAACACCGAACCATGAAGCGCCGAACAATGAAACAGAAGAAATCGAAAACAATGAAACGTAAACCCGAAACAGTGAAGTTCGACGACGTAGATTATGCTACTGACATTGATGTGCTGACAATTATGAGCAAAGACAAGCAGATCGCTGCGTTAAACAAGGTTAAGCACTATTTAAAGATTTGCAAAAATAAGAACAAGTCACATGAAAAAACAATGATGAAACGTAAGAGTCAGATCGAAGCGTTAATCAAGGAGAATTAAGTAATTGAAATGTTTTCTGCTAAATTATTGTTCCCGGCAATTCGGAGTGAACTTTCCGCAGGAACATTCGGTTTATGGTGTAACAATTTTTTAATAGATTTACTCAATTAGAGCATAAATTAAATTGTTCTAATTGATTGAGTTTGAAAAAATAAGTATAAAGCCCCATGCCGGCAGGCATAAAAGAGAAAACATTTATTTTTATTCATCAACAATACATCTGGCTTTTACTTCTTCACAACCTTCTTCACAACCTTCTTCACGGTCACTGGCGCGACTGGCTCCTCGGGTGCTGCTGCTGCTGGCTCGTCGTCGTCGATCATGGTGGGGTGCTGCTCCGGCTCGGGCGCGGGTGCTGACTGCTGCTTCTCCTGCTCCTTGCGCTCGCGCTCCTCGATCTTCTTGAGTTGCTCCTCCTCCTCCTCGTCGTCCATGAGGCAGAAGCCAGTGATCTTGACAGGAGGACGGATCTTGGTCTGGATGAGCTTCCAGGTCACACCAAAGCCAGTGCCGGTGAACCAGAGGCCGCCACACTCAATGAGGCCTGCCATGTAGGTTCCCTGAGGCATGAGGCCGATGGGGTCGCTGTCTTGTGCGTTGGGGCCGAAGAGTTGCTCCTTCTCCATGTTGTAGATCTCGATGGTGAACTTGTCGTCCCAGAACTGGATCTTGGTCTTGAGCGAGGGAGTCTTGCTGTAGTCGGGCGACGAATCGGTCTTGCTGACCTTGGGGTACTTGACGATGGGAGTGAAGAGAGCCTCGGCGACCTCTCGGGGCATGGCCTTTCCAAACCACTCCTTCGAGTGCGAGGATGCGTCGTTCAGCACCTTCTCCTGGATGGCGTGCATGGCCTTGAAGAGCGGGTAGGAAGCCTCGGCTTGGTCGTTCTTGATGGGAATCGACACAGAGTACGACTTCTTGCCGGTCTCATCGTCGACCATCTCACTTGCTCCCCATGTGAACATGAGAGGGAACTGAAGGAGAAGCTTCTTGCCTCCATAGTAAATACCGCCGCTCTTGCCCTTTCCATTCTTGTTGGCCTTGACGGCTCCATAGGTGACCTTGTTGACGTCGAAGTTCTTGACATTGGTGATAAGCTCTGCTGCGGAAGACATGTTTGCTGCTGGTTGTTCGGTGTTCGTGGCTGGGTAAGATACCTTTCATTGGTGTCAAGTCTTTAAATCAATTTTTTGTGAATAGATTTTGGTCTGGAGGGCTCTAGACGCAAATGCCCTTGCGGTGGCTCACGAGCCCTGGCGGGCTCACTCCTAAATTCAAGTTAAAAACTAAAAAAAGCATTTTAATGTTCAACAGTAAATACTACAATGTCAATTTTTCATTTCAATTAAGGAGTGAGCCCGCTAGGGACTGCAAGCCCTATTGCGTGAACGGAATCCAGAGCGCGACGCGGGTCATTGAGGTGGCGATGACGTGAATCCAGAGGTTCTCCATGATGTTGCCTGAAATCTGCCCAATCTGGTTGAGAATTCGGCAGTACGGTGATCCCATGAGTGCCAATGTTGTCATCCATGTGTCAGGGCGGTAGATGTTGATGCCGCAGGTTTCGCCGTAGTAGCGGATGATGAAGCCGGAGAAGAACAAGCAGACGACGATGGTTGCGAAGTACGCGAACCAGATGCTGTTGAGGACGGTTGAGAGCATGTTGCCGTTGGAATCTGTGAGAGAGGAGAGAAATGCCTTTTAATCAATCACAAAAAAGCATTTCAATTTTTTGAAATGACACATATCTAAAGTCATTTAAAATTGTTTGTATATATCAAACTACTACAATCAACATGGAACGTAACACCATACCTCAACTTAAAGAAATCTGTAAACAACACAAATTAAAAGTTTCCGGAAATAAAACACAACTAATCGAGAGAATAAAAAAGCATTTGAACGAAACAACTGCCGCTACAAAAATTCAGAAGGCATTTCGAAACCATTTAACACGTCAATACAACTATTACAAGGGATATCACCTTAAAAACAAGTGTATCAATGACACCGACTTCTATTCTCTCGATGAATTGACTGATCTCCCATATGACCAATTCTTTGCATTCAAAGATGTTAGCGGTCACGTATATGGATGGGACATTGCTTCTCTCTGGAATCTACTTGTTAGAACTAAACCTGGAGAGAAACTCGTAAATCCATACAATTGCCAGCCATTTCCAACAGACATGTGGTCATCTCTCAATAGTTTGTTTCGCATAACAAAAGCACTAAAAATAAACTTAAAATTTAATGTCGACGTCGATGAATCTTACATTAATTCATTTGAATCCAAACTTCTCTCAACATTTCAACACATAAATTCTCTAGGCAACTACACTGATCACAACTGGGTAATTAACTTAAATTATTCACAATTACACACATTTTTAAAAGAACTCTGCGACATATGGATGTATCGTGCTGGCCTCGACATTAATACACGCAATCTCATATGTTATCATTATCCATTTGCTGAATACAACTTGAACATGGTGGATTTCAATAAATTGAGAGAAATAGCACTGGGAACAATCATAAATCTTGTATATAAGGGTCAAACTGCAGAATATCAACAATTGGGCGCTATGTATGTTTTAACTGCCCTTACAATTGTGAGCACAGATGCTGCGAATTCACTTCCATGGCTTTATTCAAGCGTAGTTTGAGAGAAATTCCTTAAGATTTTATTGTTTTTGGTTGAATTTTGGTGCGGAAAAATTGAATTCACCGCGATAATATATATTAGACCACAAAACGGCTTAAAGAATCGTCGCCATACTTAATCATAATCCGAACAAAGATGTCGTCTACCACTGCTACCCCCAAGACTGCTGCTGCCCCCAAGGCTCCCCGCGCTCCCAAGGCCGCTAAGGCCGCTGCTGCTGCCCCCGCTGTTGAGGTCGCTGCCCCCGCTCCTGCTCCCGTTGTTGTTGCGCCTGTTGTTGTTGAGGCTGTCGCCACTGAGGCCGCCGCCGAGTCGTCTGGTCTCTCCCTCTCTGAGGAGTTTAACCAGGTTGTCACTCAGCTCACCTCGGTTCGCACTCTCCTCGCTGGTCTCACCACTCAGGTCCGTCAGCTTCAGCGTCGCTCTGAGAAGGAACTCAAGACTGCCCAGAAGAGCGGCAAGAAGGTTCGCAAGGCCACTGGTAACCGCAATCCCAGCGGTTTCGTGAAGCCCACCCCCATCAGCGATGCTCTTGCTGCCTTCCTCGGCAAGAAGCCTGGCGACCAGATGGCTCGCACTGAGGTCACCCGCGAGATTAACCAGTACATCCGCGCGCACAACCTCCAGGATCCCCAGAACGGCCGCAAGATCAACCCCGACGCCAAGCTCCGCAAGCTCCTCAACGTTGAGAAGAACGGCGAGCTCACCTACTTCAACCTCCAGCGCTACATGTCGCCTCACTTCATCAAGGCCACTCCCGCTGCTGCTCAGTAATTAGTCTTGTCATTGACTGATTAAGAGAGAAGTAAAACCATAAAATAAACCATAAAAAATTAAAAATATGATGTGAATGTTATATTTTTAATTTGCCCATAACAATTCAAATGCTTTTTTCTAAGCAAAGACAAATCCGTTTTTCTCGAGCACAAATCGGCACAATTCAGGCTGACATTCCTTGTATTCAATTGTAAACGTCGCACAATCCACTTCGGATTTCTCTCCAACATCATTCATCTCAAACATCTTTACAATCTTCTCAAACAAGTCAACATTATCAATGACCAACTCATTTTTTGTTAGTCCTTGCTTCCACACATCATACACTGTAATAGTTCCCTCCTTCTCATAATCACTACTACAAATCACACACATTGCCCTGAAATCGATCATGTTCATCTTTAATTTGGAGAGAATACCGCTCAACTCGTAGACCACACAATTTTGTTGAAACACACTGAAATAGCGAATTACACGATGACATCCATGCGCAAACAAGTCCATATCCTCGCTTATACATGCCCAAGCGAGACCTGAATTCACTAAAAACGCACACAATTCGTCTGCCTCATTCACCGCATCAATGTACGGAATCCCACACGATTTGAGTAGATATTTCGCCTCATAAATCAGTTTCATGCTCAATCTCGTTTTTGTTCTCTCTAATTGGTCAATAACACCTCTCAATGTGTCGTTCATAGCGATATTCTTGGTTTCAATGTCATCCATGAGAGTCGCATATTGTTCTGCTGCTTCCGCTCTCATTTTGCGTCTCTCTATCAATTTCTCCTTCTTTTCTTCAGGTGGCGCACCATCGAACACAAACAGCGGCACAATATTGTAATACTTGAACGTAATAATTGTTTGATACAGCAATGGAATGAGTTCACCGTCAACATTAAGGCGATAGAGCATATTGCTTGCATCAATCACCAACTTCTTGTTTTTTAGTTGAAAGAGAGAACGTTTTGTGATGCTTTCAGCACATTTCTCTTGAAGAAACTTGTTGAGTTTGCGAATGCCCATTTTTTTAGAGAGAAACAATTGTTTATTGTTCATATCATCTGATGCCTCCACAATCAATTTTCCCAAAGTGTCATACGCATGGTTTTCCCTGAAACGTGCTCCATCGCCGCATTTGCCGCATCTATAAACTGTGGTTGCTTATATTTCTCTCTAATGAATCCAATAAAATCACCCACATCCAATGTGAATTTAATTGAACCACCGCAAAATTCGACAAAGTCGCTCCAATAAAACAGAGTCAATGCTTTTAACACATAATAACAGAATACGTTGGTTTCTTCTTTGTATTTTTGATAAGCATTCCCAGTGTTATTGACTAAATCAGTGTAATCGAGCCCCATATATGACAATACTTTATTCATTTGATGGAGAGAAAATGCCACTTCTGCCTGTAACATTTTATTAATGCCCGAACCCTCCGACAAAAACAAGACATTCATGATTTCAGCCCATGTCTCGGCATATGTTTCATAAATATTGAATCCACTTTTGATATTGAACATCTTCTTCATCTCTTTAACATGAACATCCTTCATTTGGAGAGAAAAATCCAAGTTAAAAGTATGAAAAGTCTCATGTATAAACACTTTAAACATCTCTTCCTCGCGAAATATACAAATCTCGTTGTTTTCAAAGCATGGACGCGTAACAGCACTATTTGCGTTGGAATATGAGAGAACTTCGCCTGAATTCGCCGGCAATTCCTTTTTAAATGGCGTTAAATAACAGTAAACAGTCGTCGTTTTGCCACAATTCGCTGCCAATTTACCCATATCCACAATCATCGATAGCCACCTAAACATATCCATCTCAATTCCTTTTTTTCTCTCCACAACCTTGTCATCATAAACCATAATTATTTTGAACTCACGACCTTTATGCGAATATTGATGAGTCACATAGCACTTGCTTTCTTTCTCAATGTAATCGCGTATATTCTCAGGAACGAATGAACTATTTGTTAACAATGAACAACTTGGAATTTGTTTACGGAGAGAAATTTGGGTAACATGCGTTTTTATGTCATTATGATTTATTCTCACTGTTTTTAAATGTGAAATAAGTTTTTTTAAAGAACGGTCAGAACCAGTTGGCAATCGAATCACATCTAATATTGGTTCAACGATGTCAATCAACATAAAATATCATGACATTTTTATATTCTAAAGGATTCTTAACGAATGAATCTCGAACTTTATTGTAAATATGCGAGAGAAAACAACATCAACTGCTGTCTATCAGAAATAATGGTCGAGTGCAACAAACATTACATCATAAAAGTTATTCATGATGAAATACCTAGCGCAAAATGTTCAGTCTTTGACATAGATTTCCACGAAAATGTAATTAAAATCACACTCATCAACAAAATTTCTCTCCAAAAAGAAGCATACGTGTTGGTTGACTTGAAATATTTGTATGATCCGCTATTATTCAGGTACAATACTAAAAAGAACACATTTGCGTTTATTATTTATAGATCTTAGGACGTCTAAGCCGTTATTTTCCGCTTCATTCTCTCCTCTCTCAACTTCTTAAACTCTGGAATAATGCTATAATAACCAGCGTTCTTCACCAAACATGTATCAACAATCTTATTCTTAATGCTTCGCGGCAAATCATCGAACTTGAAAATGGTTTTACCTGAATAAGTGATTAACCGGTAATGGCCGCCGGTGTGGTCTAAAATGACATAGTATTCAGGCTCGAACTTCGCCACATTATCCTCTAATTGACCGCATAAGAGCACATTGTTTAAATCATCCTTATTGTAGTTTTCACTGGAGAGAATGATAGTCTTCAGTTTGAGAATTCTCTCTAATGTATGAATCGCCCAAACATCACCCCAGAAAGAGCATGTCTTAATCTTCTTCTTAAACGCAAGCAGGTCGCTAATCCCCTTCATAAACTTGAACTCCGCCGCATTCGCTTTGGCTTTCGCCAGTTTCTCGACAACGTCCTTCAAATACTCTTTGATTTTAGTAATCTCACCGACAATCGCACGCTTCTTAATGCGATCCTTTTCGGCCTTGCCTGTTTCTGACATTGCCTTGGCGTCTTCCTTTATTTTATCTTTGGTTGCTGTGAGATCAGCCACTTCCTTGTTGAGAGAGTCATACAACGTCTTGTAATTCATAAACAATTCTTCAGATGCCTCATTTGATATCATTTCTCTCAACTTGGCTACGGAGAGAACCCGCCCAACTCCGGCATAAGCATCACGCAAGCAGGCAAACAAGCATTCACCACCGCCTTCATTATCCACTATGCCATATTTCGAACTACGCATAAGTTTTTGAATCCATGACGTCGATTCATCAACCGAGAACATTGGTTCAGGCTCTTCATCATCCTCAAACACACCGAGAGGAACATCGAGCAACTGCTCCTCGACCTCTTGCTGTGTTGGTATGACGTATTCATCACCATCGTCGGTTTTTGTAAGTGTCTTTGGTTTCGTCTCCTTTACAACCGCATATTTGGAGAGAAAATCTGTCGTAGCAAATGAATAAAGCAGAGGTTCATCTAATGAATTCAAGTCAACATCACTCTCAGAATCCAAAACATTCGGCAAATCGACAGACATCATCTCGAACACGCCGATTTGTGACACAATCTTCTCTCCATCCTTGACTAAATATATCGGAAAATAGATGATGTTCTTGTCAACAGCATGGTCATACTTATAATTTCCAGCCGCTAAATGCACGGTTACCCCCGAAATTATATCGTACTCATACAACTGTCCATCTTTGTCAACATCGTCAACACTAATCCCTTTGTCCTCAACATAAGTAATTGAAGGATTTAAAATAGATTTTACCATAAGTTATAATCTATTTTAATATTTAATTTTTATTTTTAAATGATTAAATCACTAAAAATAAACACATTGGCTTGTGAATTAATTCGCCTCAATGATGTCGACCAAGTCAAGCATCTTAAAAATCGCCTTGTTTGAGAGACCTGGGTTCGTCTTCTTGTTAATGTTGGCAATCGCATTCACCTTCTCAACAATATCATCATACTTCTCGTGCTCCTTGAGAAACGACAGCGAACCACTGACAAGACCGAAAATCGTCGTGATCACCTCCTCAATACGGCTCATGCTTGCCTTGTTTGTTCTCTCCTTGTCAACAACATCATACAACTTGTAAAAGATATCGACAATCCTGTCCACTGGAACCATATCGATCAGACACAATTGGACAAAGAATCCCACAAGCGCTCGCCTCTCTTCGTTCTCCTTGTTAATCTTACAAAATTCATCATAATTTTCATCGGGATTACCACAACGCACTGTATCAAAACGCGACATCACGCCATCAAGATGAGCATCGAAGACACCACGCATGCTCTCGTACTTTTCAATCATGTCTTTCATAAACCGTGCGTAAACATTCGCAAAAAACGCATTACCACTGCTAATAGCAAAGATAACCTCGTTAATCTCATCCATACACTTGTTATTGACGTCGTGATTGTACAGAATCTCAAAAATCTTGTCACGAATCACGTCATAATTGTCGTTCGTCAACTTATTCAATTGCTTCTTCATCTCGCTAATAACCACCTCATTCTCGCTTCTCTCCTCTTCCACAACCACCGTCTTGTTGAAACTGCGAATAGACGCCCAGTCATTGCCGTCATCCTGCTGTTGCTGTCCAAAATCCTTGCGTTTCTTGAAAATCGGCGTCTTAATATAGTCAGGAGAACCCACCTTCTCAGCCAATCGATTAATAATATTCTTCACCATCTCAGGCAACGCATAGTCGAACCCATTAAAAATGAAATCATTAATGTTATCCATCGAATACTTGTAAACAGGCTTGGCGGTCGGCGAAGACTGCTCAACAAGAAAGGAATGGTCGTAAGCGTCAGTCATGTTTGGAGAGAAACTATACTTATATACGTCTCTCTATTTAAATCGGTTTTATATATTTATAATAACAGACTTAAACAGATATCCTCACTTTATAATAGTTTACCTACCACAGCAGCCATGGACGTTCAGTGCGAGACCACCAATTCCTCAGCAGACCTGTCTTTCGAGACATGGGAGGATGATAATGTGAATATTAAGGAGAAACTTCTCCGCGGAGTATACGGTTATGGTTTTGAGAATCCCAGCCCTATCCAAAAGAAGGCGATTATTCCCCTGTCTCTCGGAAAGGATGTTATTGCACAGGCTCAGTCTGGAACCGGAAAGACTGGTGCATTTACTATTGGAGCACTCCAAGTGCTTGATGAGAAGTTGAATGAAACACAGGTGCTTATTCTTTCTCCAACTCGCGAGTTGTCGCGTCAAACACACATGGTCATCAGTGCTCTTTCCATCCAAATGAAGGTGAACTGTAAGTTGCTTGTGGGTGGCACATCAATCGACGAGGATAAGAAAGACCTCGAGGCAAAGCCACAAGTCATCATCGGTTGTCCTGGACGTGTTCACGACATGATGAACCGTGGTTATCTCAAGACAAACAAGATTAAGATGTTCATTCTCGACGAGGCTGATGAGATGCTTTCAAGTGGGTTCAAGGACCAGATTTACAACGTCTTCCAGTATCTCTCGTCGCAAGTCCAAGTCGCACTCTTTAGTGCCACAATGCCGCCCGAACTCGAGACGCTTACTGAGAAGTTCATGCGAAATCCAGTTCAGATTAGGGTGAAGCAGGAGATGCTGACGCTTCAGGGAATCAAGCAGTATTACGTGGCCGTCGACAATGACGAGGATAAGTTTCTCGTTCTCAAGGACATCTTCTCTCTGATTAGCGTGTCTCAGTGTATTATTTATTGCAACAGTATCAAGCGCACTGAAGACCTCTACAGTGCGATGAAGATGGATGATTTCCCTGTTATTCAGATTCACAGTGATATGTCTGAGGAGGAGCGCAAGGAGGCATACACCAACTTCAAGAGTGGACAAGCTCGTGTTCTCATTTCGACCGACCTCTTTTCGCGTGGTATCGACATCCAGCAAGTTAGTGTCGTCATCAATTTTGATGTGCCCAAGAGTGTTCACACTTATCTCCACCGCATTGGTCGCTCTGGACGCTGGGGTCGCAAGGGTGTCGGCATCAATTTCGTGACAAAGCGAGACATGCCGCGACTCACTGACATTGAGAAGCACTATTCTACTAAGATCGACGAACTTCCGAACGACTTTATGAAGGATGCGTATTAAGGGTCAAAATAATATGAATCATAAGTTTAACATTGAAATCGCACATGTTTTCATTTTTAAACAAACAACCTGAACATTCTGAAAAACTTATTTGGTTTCAATTACCGGTCGAATATACCGAAAACAAACACGAATTACCACACACGATTGTTGAAGACCTTGAACTTACCACAATCCGCGATTCATCAACAGAAACAAAGCCTCTTTACAATTATTTACTCTCTCCACAAACGAAATACGGAGAGAAAATGATACCAGCATGGAGCAAACATTATTCAACTTGCCCCAATTACTTAAAAGAAACCAAACAAATTATCAGCGAATACAAGGACATTTCTCTCGAAACCGACAAAATCGATGTCTTCGATGCTAAATGGAGAGAAATCAAGGATGACACGGCATTTGACAGTAAATTCTTCTATATTGATGTGAAACAACTGGCATTTCTCAACAAATTTCCGCTCATTTTACAGGGACTTTCTCTCTACAACTTTGGTGCTCCATTTCTCAGTCTGTTAGCACCGGTGTTCATGTTTATATTACCATTCTTCTTACTTAAAGCAACAGGCACAGGCATATCCCTCACGACTTATCGCACAATTCTTATGGAACAACTCAGACGTCAGGCGTTTTGGAGGCTTTTCTCTCAAGAAGGTGGAAGCATTCAGCACAAATTATACCTATTGTTCTCAGTTGTCATGTATATATTTAACATCTATCAAAACATAGTCATGTGTGTCAAGTTTTACAAGAACTTCAACTTCATATTTGACTTCTTTCACAAGGCATCTACTTATATGGAGTATATTTCGAGAGAAATGAAGAAGTTCGGAGACTATTGCCGACCGACAAAAGCATATGAGATGTTTAATGCGACAACGGGCAACATCTACAACACAATCCGACAGCATTGCGAGAAATTGACGCGACTTCAACCGTTCACGTTTTCTCTCACAAAATTCGGCTACATTGGTCAAGTAATGCACACATTCTATGAATTCAAACACAACATCACGCTTCGCACTTCAATCGACTATTCTCTCGACTTTTTCGGTTATTTAGACAATATTAAAGGAATCCAGTACAACATCGATGCAGGACACGTGAATTTTGGTAATATTAAGGAGGAAGAGAAGAAAACAGGCAGCATCCGGGGCGTATATTACCCCAATCTCGCCGGTTCAGAGAATTGCGTGAGGAACGACGTTAAATTAGGCAAGAATTACGCAATAAGCGGACCGAATGCCTCCGGAAAAACGACGCTGCTTAAGACGATTTTGGCAAACATCATATTCACTCAGCAGGTCGGCTGTGGATTCTATAAAACATGTGAGATTAGACCGTATCATAGACTACATTGTTACTTAAATATACCGGACACCAGTGGGAGAGACAGCCTCTTTCAAGCCGAAGCACGCCGGTGTAAAGAGATAGTCGACTCCATTCAGGGCGACATTTCACTAAATCACTTCTGTATCTTTGATGAACTCTATTCAGGAACGAACCCATACGAAGCAGTTGCTAGTGCCTTCTCATATTTAGCATATTTAGCCAAATATTCAAACGTAAACATCATGATAACCACACACTTCTTGAATTTATGTGAACTGCTCGAGAGAAAAGAGAAATACAAGACGATACAAATGGAGACGGATGTGAGCAGCGGTGACGCAGTTTATAAGTACAAGATTAAAAAGGGAATTTCGAAGGTTAGATGCGGGATTCGCGTGTTAAGGCAACTCAATTACCCACAAGAAATATTGGATAAAGTTGCCGATTTTTCGTTCAATTAAACGATTATTTATGTGTTGGTATTCCAAATGTTAAGCAAATTAGTTAGTCAAGTTGTTGTTTTTGGAACACCACTGATTATGGTGTGTTTATTTATTGCTTTCATCGGTCTCTTTATTTACTTTAATCGCCGTATTGACCGCGTGGTTGACCGTGTTAATACTCTCTCCGAGTTGGTGAGTGTTCTTCAAGATTTGGTTAATACACGGCCGCCACCACAATTGCCTCCACAGTCACAAGCACAAACCCAACCTGAATCTCAGCCAGAGCCAGTTGAAAACAAGATCGTCCATGTTCAAGCAGCCGCTGGAGAGAAAATAGTTGTTTCTGATGATGAGGATGATTACGTCTCTTCAAGTGAAGAAGGTGATAGCGAAGACGAAGCAGTGATGATCGAAGATGCCGAAGTTGAGGGTGAAGATGAAGAACCACTGATTACTGTGACTAAGATGGAACATTCACCGGAACCAGAGCCAGAACTTTGCGAGACTGTTGAAATTAACGAAGAAGAGCCAGTAACATGTAATGACGATGTCTGTGAAATAAAGCCGACAATCGAAGTTGGTCTCGTCGATTATGACCTCATTAGCGTGGTCTCCATGTCTGTTCCAACTGTTATTCCTGAGCCGCAACTTGAAGAGATTTGTACAAACGCAGTTCTTAAGGAGAAGTTTCTCTCCACCAATTACCGCGGATACAAAGTGAATCAGTTAAGAGACCTCGCTACTGAACTTCATCTTATTAATGATAAGGATGCTTCCAAACTTAAGAAGGGCGAACTCCTCACTTTTTTGGATAAAACCTATGTCGGATTAAAGAATTAAATTTTAAAATACTTGTATAATATACACAAATGAGTTGGGCTACCTGTTATTCTGCTTGTAACAACATACATTTCAATAACCCACCGCTTATGAGTGATGGTCGCAATTTTACCAACTGGACTCCATCGTGCGACATTAATACTAAGTTGGTTCAGAGTACTGGCATTACAAACAACCACGATTATCGCCAATATATGATAAACCATGCTGACCGTCTCATTTCGGGAAATCAGTTGGATGCTTGCAACCATGTTAGCGGAACCAACGGTGTTTATGGGAGAACCACCTTTACCAACACATTTAAACATCTCTATCAGTCAGTAACCGACGCACATGCTCCTTATGGCTATGAACACAGTGATTTGAAGTCGATGTACCTCACTCGCACAGCACTTGGAGACCGTATGCGCGCACCTCTCCTTAATCAGGAACAATTGCTTAGATTGCCAAAGCACCAATAAAAATCATTTAAAAACAGATTAATACAATATTCATACGCTCGATTTGTGAATGAATATTCTGAGTTTTGATGTCGGCATTAAAAATCTCGCATACTGCCTTGTAAATGTTGCGGACGCCAACACAAAAAAGTTCGATATACTGGATTGGGGTGTGATTAACCTAATGTCAAAAGGCACAAGCGACGGTGACGCATCAGAAGTCTGTGTTACATGTAAGAAAAAGGCAACCCTTCAAACCATGGCAGGCGACCTCCATTATTGCGCAATCCACGCCAAAAAAGACCCTCATTTTAAGCCAATTGACAATAAATTTAAGGAATTTGCTGTAGTGCATTCTCTCGACAAAATCCCTGTTAAACGACTGAACGAGTTTATTGAGCACAATTCCATCATAATTCCAGGCGGAAAGAAGCCACTCAAGAGCGAATTACTTGAAATAGTTAAGAAGTTTATTACTGATTGGAGGTTTGTCAAATGTGGAAGTGGAGAGAAAAAGAAGAAGGCAAATGATTTCGACCTCGTCGGGTTGGGTATATCATTAAGAGATAAACTGGATGATACGTTTTCCCCAGAAATTCTTGAAAAAATCGACAAAATTGTCATTGAAAATCAGATTGGTCCGCTCGCAATTCGCATGAAATCTCTCCAGGGTATGATTACGCAATACTTTATTATGAAAGGTCTTGAAGATATTTCTTATATTTCAGCGTCAAACAAACTTAAGATGTTTGAAGGCAGTGAAATTGCTGACAGCGATGATGAAGAAGCAAATCATACTGCATCATCAGCCGATAAGAAGAAATATAAGGATAGAAAGGACAAATCAGTTGAAATTGTATCAAAACTAGTAGAAAGCATGCCAAAATGGGGGAATGTCTTTAAAAACCACGCGAAAAAAGACGATTTAGCAGATTCTCTTCTTCAAGCACTTTGGTATGCTTCACAGAAATAATTTTAGCCAAAACTTTATTCAAACTACTTAAAAATGTGCGAATTATATATTTGTATTGCGTCTTACTTAAAATTAAAAGTTCTAAGTTATTCATAATAAAATGAACTTTGGAGAAAGCGAAATCATCGATATTGGTATAGACACGCTGGATGACAATGCATTCGGAGGAGGTTCTAGTAACTTTGGTTCTGGAGTCGAGATGTTTATGAATACAAAGTCTCTTAATAAGGCTTCTTCCGGTGGTGGAGGTCTGGAAACAGTCGATGACATTGAGAAGGAATTAAACGACCTTTCCGCTGGCTTAGAGGATGAACCAATTAAGATTGATACAAGCAGTGACCCGTTTTCATTCAATCGCTCATCGGACAATACCTTTTCTAGCAAACCCAACGAAGTCAAGTTTAGCAATTTTCCAAGTGAAGTCAAGTTTAACAACATCGTCGAGGACAACGTAGGTCTCGGTGCTGCCACTAAGAATACTGCCGACAACAGCGAGACTTGGGATGGATTTAAGAAGTTCAACGATATTCCGGTGAATCCAACACTTGAAGTACCAAAGGACGCACCCATGTCGCGAGACGAGTTACTTAGAGAAAAGCACACATACATCAAGAAACTCGAGTATTTGGAGAGAAAGCACAAGGTGGAACTCAGCAAGAAATACACGCTCGAGTCTAATCTCAATGAAATGAAGGCGGAATACGAGACAATTGTGGCCGATCTCGAGAAGCAAAACAGTGTCCAGTTTCAGACGAAGATGCTTATGGCATTTGTAACCGGAATTGAGTATCTCAACAAGAAGTTTGACCCGTTTGACGTGGATCTCGATGGATGGGGTGAGGGAATTAACGAGAACATCAGCGAATATGACGAGGTTTTCGCGGAACTTCACGAGAAATACAGGTCAAAGGCGAAGATGGCTCCTGAACTCAAGTTGCTTTTTATGCTTGGAGGTAGTGCCGTTATGACCCACATGACTAACACTGTATTCAAATCGTCGATGCCTGGAATGGAGGATATTATGAGACAGAACCCTGAACTCGCTCATCAACTAACACAGGCAGCAGCCAAGAGCATGGCTGAGAAATCACCCGGATTCGGTGGATTTATGGGGGATTTAATGGGTTCTAATAGTAAATTTGCTCCTCCGGCAGCAGCACAACAGCAACAGCAACCTCAATCGCGTGTTCAACAGCGTCCTCCCGCCCCGATTGCCACGTCTAACCGCCCTGATATCGACATGAGTCGAGGAGGAAACAACTTGTCAACTATGATGGATGATGAGTCTATGCCTTTAAACGCGTTTGGTGCTTCTCTCGATGAACCAACATTCAGGCCTCCGAGACAACAGACACGCCCAGAAATGAAGGGTCCCGGTGATTTGAGCGATATTCTCTCTGGACTTAAGACGAAGAGTGTTGCAGTTAAGCCTCAATCCATGCAGCCACCAGAGCCAATTGAGAAGACCAAGCGCGGACGTAAGCCGATTTCTGAGAAGAATAGCATAAGTTTAGACATTTAATAAATTCACTCCGAATTACCGGAAACAATATGCCTGCCGGCATGGGGCTTTGTACTTATTTTTTCCAAGTCAATCAATTAGAACAATTTTATTTATGATCTAATTGAGTAAATCTATTAAGAATTGTTGTACCATAATAAATTCACTCCGAATTACCGGAAACAATATATTGCTCTATTATAAAATGCCATTTATTGGAAGTTACAATGGTGCAATGAGATTATTGTCATCTATTGAAAATGGCAATTGCGAAGGGTCTTGTAAATCAACTTGGATTCGTAATTTTAAATATGCCTTAAAAACAAAATCAAATCCATTAAAATTAAATACTCAACAACGAAAAAACTTAACTAAAAAAATCAAATCACTATCTGGAAGAAAGAAAAATAAAAAGAATAAAACTAGAAAAAATTGAATTGTTTGCACAAACAATAAAAATCATATCATCTACACCACGCCCATACACAAAATGTCAGGACGCCTCGCACACGAAATCGCCGGACACGACCAATTCGCTGATTATTACGCAAAACACGTGGCATCACGTCTTACAGACAAGAACAAGCAGAAAATCTACAAGGAGTTGGGTGTGCTTTGCAATTATCCTTCTCATAAATACAACGTTGACTGTGCGAATCAGTGCGTGACAAAGGCGTTTAACGCGATTCTCTCGATGAATGCTGATTACATTCAAAAGAGCCAGTCATTGAAGACAATTTACTTGGAATTGATGAGAGATTATGAAGACGAACACAAGATCGAGATTAATGACAACAATGCATAAAATGTTTCTCACCAAATATAAATGAAAAACTTACATGTGGTGCTTATTGTTATGGCAATTGTCGTGTTAGCATATATTTTTAATTCGAGACGTCGTCAACCAGCAGCATATGTTGCTTTATTGAGAGATGATTTGTATTTTTATCCGCCGCGATTTCCTATACCACGACCACAATTGAGACCACATGAAGTTCCACATTTTAGGAGGCATTAATATGTCTGTAGGCATAAAATTGAAATGATTTATAATTAAATTAAATAACATTAATTATAAATAGGAACAATGAGTTCTCATTGTGCCACATGTAACAAGAAGACCGGGATTGTACCGTTTGACTGCAAATGCGGCTCTGTGTTTTGTGCCAAGCACAGGTATCCTGAAGAACACGCATGCACATTTGATTTCAAGACTGAGGAAAGGAACAAGTTGAATGATATGTTGACCGCGAAGAATGCCTCGACAAAGAAACTGAATATGAATCAGAATTCGGGTGGAGGCGGTAATAATTGTGTGTTTTAAAATGATTCAACGCCGATTCCGACGTTTTAAAATGATTCAACGCCGATTCCGACGTTTTGACCTGATTTTTTGGCTTGTTCCAGAATTTTGAGGGCATTCTGGATTTCTTCTTCGCTAAG
>Ga0194133_10004095_pt1 | contig 19955 bp, 21 predicted proteins | sample TA2KigOf40mmetaG_FD_155448 | JGI IMG/M metagenome (GOLD analysis project Ga0194133, IMG submission 155448) | Freshwater microbial communities from Lake Tanganyika, Tanzania - TA2015055 Kigoma Offshore 40m | ecosystem: Environmental > Aquatic > Freshwater > Lake | place: Tanzania: Lake...
CTAAAAATATGGAGGCACGTAAGCGACGTGCAGAATACCTTCTAGAGGAAGAAAAACTTCGACAGAAATGTCTGGCTGAAGGAAAGGACTTTGAGAGAGAGAAACTTCGTCACCTTCAGGCTGATGTCGCTGAAGCTCTTGACAAAAGAAGAAGAAACAGAACCAACCCAGGTAATTATGAGATCCTTAATTAATTGACCAGATGGATTTGATTGATATCTTTTTACTTGATGTTTTAGATGAGGGGTTCTCCACTTATGAAGAAGCAGCATTTAGGAAGTATAACTCCCTCGTCAAGCTGGTAAATTTGATCTGATAAATTTCTAATATTTACTCATGAAAATAATGTTGATTATGAAAAAAGGTAAAACCCGAGATGGGAGAGTACGAAGCAAAAAAGTTAAAGACTGGTGAAGCATTTTACGCCAGTGCTGGAACTGTTGTTCATGGAACTCATACAGACACTAAAGAAGCCATAGAGAGGCTAGCAAAAGACGTAGAGGATCAAGAAATCAAACGACAGAAGTATAGCAGACGTCGCACACACGATGACGATGCTGATATAGGTAACATCACTTTCCTGTTTCAGATTATTTTTGCTCTGTAAGGAAATGATTCTACCATAAAAAATCATACTTTTAAATTGCTTAATTTTTAAAGTTTTAATTTTATGTGCTTTTCAGATTACATTAACGAACGCAACATGAAGTTCAACCAAAAGCTGGAGAGATTTTATGGAAAATATACAAAGGAAATAAAGGACAACCTGGAGCGAGGCACAGCTGTTTGAAGATCCTTCTCTATTGAACTTTGCTTTGACATTTCAAATAATACACTCAAATATACTTTCTATAAAGCCTTTGAGGAAAAGGCTTAATAAAAGTCTACCAACTGTACACCTCGAAAATATCTCTTGTTAGAAACGTATTGACACTCAAATCAACACAGCCGTTCAATTGAACCAGGGTTTAATAAGTTTATAAAATGGACCATTTGAATTGTTTAGCTTGTAAAAGATGTCCTATATTTCTCTGGTGTTATTTCGAAACCAGTCGTCATTGGGAAGGGCGAAAAAGTTCAAATCCTCGAGCGCTTTCACGTGGGAAGCTCTCCTCTAAAGCAACACAATTCAGTTCAAGAAATGGCATACTCTATTAGACAGTCTTACTATTGGCAAACTGTCTGGGAGGACTGTGAGGAGTATTCTCAAAAGTGTCCGAAGTGTCAAGCTTTTGGAAAGTCTTTTAAAGAGACCTTAGAACCATGGAGTAAGGTTTGTGGAAAAATCAATTTGAGCCTAATTTGCAAATCCTCTTTTGTTATACTCAATATTTCAGGTTGAATTAGCTGTGCATGGCCCTTTCCCATCCTCAACTCATTTACCAAAGTACATGATTACAATTCAAGATGTCTTTTCAAAGTATTTAGTGGCTAAGCAAGCCAATGTTTCCACTGCTGAGGCCTTGAGCAAAATATGTGCAGAATTCGCTTTCTCAACATTTTGTGCTCATGAATTTAAAAGGTGAAAACAATATGATTTCGAAACTGTTTGATGGTCGTTCAAATGCGTTTCTCGTTTCTTTCAGATGCTTTTTTGTAACTTACGACGACTGCTTATTCCAGCATTTTCTTTTTAATTCCATTAAACTTTGGCAACAAATTAAAGACGAAAAGTTTTCTGTTGATGAGGCATTTGAGAGATTGGATACTCCACGAAATATGAATTTAGTCCATGAAATGGCAGGTAGAATCATTCACTCAAAAGAAATAGATTATCAATTCAGTGGCACATGTGTCTAGACCTTGTAACCTCTAATCCGGATTGGGATGTGTCATTGGACGCTCTCATGTACATGTACCGAAAAAGACCTGTCAGTGGAAAAGCACCAATAAACCTGACTTTCTCAGACAAAGAAACTCCAAAATCTGTTACAACAAAAAGTGGCCGCCAGTCAAGAAAGATGACAATGGTTTGTGACCACTGTGGTGAAATTTTCACTTCTAGGTAATTAGATTTGCCACACTTCTGCCTAAGAAAAATGGTGGTTACATTTGAAAACCTTTCCAGGGTCAGTTTTAAAATGCACTCTAGTCGTCACTCCAGAGAGAAACCTGAGATTCAACAACCACACCTGGCAATTTCAAAGGTCAAAGAACCTTCCAGCAAAAACATCTTGGAGAATCCGGAACCTGACAGAGTAAAGGTGTATAAAAATGCCATTTCTTTTTACCCTACAAAGCTGAAACTTTTATATAACATATTGGTTTTGAAGGAGCTCACAGAATCCACCGTAGCAACTGTGAAAGCCCTTCTTGTTGCCACTACAGATGAAAGAAGAAAACGTGGGAAATACTTTAAGTATGATCAAAAACTTAAAGAGGTAAGTTTATTGAAATCTAGCAGGAATATTTGATGAAAGTTTAAACTTTTTTGATACTTTTTAGTCCATCTCAGATTATGCAGAGCTCCATGGAATAGCAAATGCATCAAAGCATTTCTCTGAATTGTTGCAGTTGCCAGTGTCTGAAAGTACTGTGAGAAATTTCGTCTATTCAAGTCTAAGCTTTTTGTCAAATGAAGAACAAACCAAAATAGGAAAGTTTGCTTGCGAGGTAAATAAGTTTTTTATTTGAAAAAGTTCAGGGTAATAAACTTTTTGATTCCAGTATGGTATAGATGCCTGCTTGAAAGACTTTTCCAGCAATCCTGCTTTGACAAGACCAATGGTAACTCGGTTGAAAAGAATTTATCGTCAAAGTTCAAAGACGTCCTCGATAGAAGAAGTGAAGAATATTGATGGAAATAAAAAAAGATCTTTCGACGCTGGATTGAAAGATGGTAAGGGTAGGTTTTTTTCGATAACGAGTCCAAGATTACTATTTTCCATTTTTTAAGATATTGGACGCCATGCTTTTCACTTTGGGAATATCAATGCTGTGAATCACTTCTCTGAAAAACTCCAATTTCAAGTAAAAGAAAGCACTGTTAGAAAGTTTAAGAAAAATTGGGTTGAAAAAAATACTCCAAACCAGCTGGTAACTGAACAGCTTTTTAAAGAATCAATGAATATTTATTATCAGAACTGTTTCATTACTTCTTAGGCAAGTGGATCAAACCAGTATTTGAATTTATCCCACAATAGTATGGATTGTGCTCAACAGAATGTTACAACTTTTGATCATGGAGGTTCAACAGTTGTAGCCAAGTGGGTTTGGTCATCCTAAAAATAGTCATTTTATGACTTTGAATTTTGCTCATAATATTTAGTGAAAATCTTCAACACTCACATGGAGAAGGGTACATCCATATGTCCAACTATGATATTTCACAACCCATACCCCTGACGGTGAGCAACTCAATGTCAAGCCTCCAGGTCAAAGTCTCCAAGGAAACTCCAAGTTCAACCAAAAAAACTAAATCAGGTAAATTTACATTTACTATTTGGCAAATGATAATTTTGAAATATCTTCTTTCGAATGCAAGAAACAAGTTTTGGTCAAATATAATCTTGTAAAAATTGGAAATAAATATGGAACTTTTTCATGTAAGAATTTTTTAGGAATGTTCGAAACCTCGAGAGAAAAAAATGAAGTTAAAGAAATTAGAAAATTTATTATTTTGTGATGTTTTTAACTAGCTTATGATCAGGCATTTTAAAGTGAGTGAAATAAGTTTTTTGTTTCGTCTGAAAATGAGGAGAGTATGGAAAAAAATGAAGTTGGAGGTGTTTTCAAATGACCCTTCTTTCCTTAAAGATTTTCTAAATATTTAAAAGAAATTATTTTTTATGTACATGAGATAATAATTATGACTGCCAAGTAGAACAGTAGCTAAGCTGGAATTTCTTTTCTATATATTTTGACCTCATTTCATCATTCAGATTCAATAAATTTAGTATCCTACATTGCTGATTCAACATAGTGGAAAAAGTTTAATTTCTGTAACTAAATTATGACCATTTGAAATACTTTATTTTGGTTTAATGACAGGATTGTGATGTTCAATTTACCTTTTTTTTGTTTCAGGCCGAAAAGTAGTAAAAAAGAAGCCAGTAAAATCAAAGGTGATGAGCCGTGGCCACTACACTAACTATGACGAAGGTCTACGATGTGAAATAGCTTCCTACGCCTTGGATCATGGCAACCTTGTGAGAAAAATCCCTGCTTAATGAACTCAAGGCTAAACATTTTGAGCCTACGTCATGTAAAATTTTAGGAGACAATAAACTTTTTCCGCAAGCATAAAGGGATTCAACTTCCTGAATCAACAGTGCGAAGTTTACGTTCCCGGCTACAGCGACAGCAAGAAGAATCTGGTGAATCATCCTCAGAGCTATTGGGGAAACGGGGACGTCCCATCCGCCTAGGGGCTTATGATTCAATCGTCAAGGATTGCATCATCAAGTTATCTGCATCCGGTGAACGCGTCTCGTCTTTTGTAGTCATCGCTACTGCAAAACAGGTTACATACTTATCTTCCTATTTAACTGTAATTATCGAGGATGAGACAAATACAACAATTTGATTTTTTAGATTTTAAGTCAAAATGCACCCGAAGTTCTTGCTGAAAATGGAGGTGATGTTGAACTTACACCTGGTTGGGCAAGATCTTTCCTCAGGCGAGCTGGAATAAAGTCTAAAGAATAAAAACCAAGGCTGTGCCACATTTTTAAACTTTATCAAGACATCAAAATAACCCTTTCTTCAGAATGTTGTCTGGCTTTCTAAAGTATGAAATGACCAAAGTTCAAGAAATATATTTTTTAAGATATTTTGTGTACGTTTACTTAAAAGAGTGAATGAAAAGAAAATTGTAAGATGAATGGCACTCCATATGTCAGACAAAATGCAAAGCGTAAGTCTCAAAATGTGAAAGGAGGTGTTAAAAAGTACAAATACTTATGCTCAATCTTTTCATTTCAGACAGCTTTGATCTTCAGAAATAAGAAATATACAAAATACACACAAAGAGATAGTGTTTGCTTTGATCTACAACAGCAATATTCTGTTGAATAAAGTAACATTTACGCTAAAGTTAAAACAAAGGTACTAGTCTACATAAAGTAATATAGTTTTTGTTCTTTTCAATGTCGTCCTTGTGATTTACATGCCCCCCTTGTACCTTCCTAAGAAGTTTTTGCAATTTGGGCAAGAGTGTGTTACGCAGTTCAACGATTCGATGCAACAGGGGATGCAAGCGCAGGGCCAAAGTCTAAAAAATAAGAAGACTTGTATCATCTAAAAATTTCTCATGGTCTTAAAAACATCATACCCAACAACGCACAAAATGCCAGCCAGAATCCATGCCATTGGTCCAGCCTCAGATTCAGTGCTTGTCTGAAAGTTCAAATTGATTTTATTGCAAGTTCTTTGAAAGACGCTCAAAAATGTGAAAACGTCACCTGAATTTGACACTGACAATGAGGGCACATCATCTGTACTGAGGACGGTCCAAAGTTCGGGGCGTTTACATACTGCACAATGACAGGTGGTCCTTGATTGGGAATCGGTCCAGGTGGTGGAACTCCAGCCGGTTTGGGAACTGCGAACCCCCCTGCACCTATGGGAAAAAAGAACTTTGCAGCACTGAATTATATTTAAACAATATTGTAAATCACCATGTAAGGGAGCCTGTCCAATCGACTGTTCGTATGACGGTGGAGCGTCCATGGGTTGTGCCTGGTATGGCATGTTTGGTGGAGCAGATGCTTTGTTCTCCATACCTCTTTTAAAGCTTCTCAAAATTCACAAACACCTTTTTTCCTCTTTCTGACGAACAAGATGTTACATTCACTTTTAATATTTAATAGACGTTAGACGATGATTCAGAACGCAGAGACGACAGAGATCTCTAGCTGTAGAACAGTCTGAAACAGCTGCTTTGTCGACTGTTCCACCTATTGTGTGCACGTTGAGGCACGATTGTACGCGTACACGCACGAATATAATTACGACTTGCGATTTATGGAAAAAATCGAGCCTTCGAATTTTGTTTAAATATACACATATCGATATACGTGTTCCGCTCTCCTTTGTGTGTAAAACCAGCACTAAGCTGGGTCGTTTCCAACTATTAAACTTAATTTTTCCTTTGATTTACTGATTCGTCAATTCTTTTTGCTTTCATTAAAAGAGAAAAAAAACTTGTTTTTTCAAATAAGCATAACGTGTGCTCAGATTTTGAGCATATCCAAACGAAAGGTTAAATATTTTAGATGTTCATGTTAAAATTGCCACATTATTTATAAAATCAATGAAGATAAAATATCAAGTGCACTTGTACAATCCTTCTGTATTATCTGAGCCATGAAGGATGTACTTCCAATGAAAATGACCATCAAATTAATATGAATTTTTATTTTCATTTCATCATTTGCTCCATTTCTCGCATAAACTGTGCATAGGCATCATCTTTTTCCATGGGGTGAGAGTGTTTTGCAAAAACATCAGGCATGTCTACAAAATAAAAATTAACAGAATCGAATTCAGTTAAGAAGAATCGAAAGAAAAATTTCCCATTTACCGATCTTTTGCTTTTTAATATTTTGTATTGGCCTTCCTTTATCGTCTTTCATGTGAGCTTTGACTTTGGTGGGAACGAATCTGATTTGAATCAATAAAAAAGGTTATAAAGTGACAGGTATGATTTAATGTTATTTTTGCATTACCTTGTTACATCACTGAGAAGATTTCTAATCTGTGGCTTGGATTCGATGACAGACCCAGTGGAAGAAGTTGGAGGTGCACTTGGGGGAACTGCACCAGCTGCGTCTTTCTGCAAATTTTAAGGTTCAAAAGTTTGCTTAAACTGTCTTAAAATCTTGAACACATTATTTTTTTTAAAAAAAATTTTGAAATAACATTAGATGCAGTCATTTAAAATTCTTTGAATAACTTACTTGAATAAGCTGAGGAGCGGCACTTACGACACCCGGATTTCGTATAGGAGCAGATACCAAAGGCCTTAAAGAGAGTAAACGTATATTCATGGGCTCTAAAAATGACCTTGACAGGTCTTTTCATCGTGACACTGAAAAATTTAAGAATATCATACCGGGGCATTGTTGGCATGCGAGCGCCTGTTGGTCTTGCTGGTGGCATACCAGGAGGTGGGCCTGGAGGCATTCGCAAATGCGGTCGACCAGGGGGTGGGCCGGGTGGTAGCCGAACCCCAGGTGGAGGTATTCCTGGTCTCATCATGTTTGGAGGCTAAAAATAAAAATATGACTCACTGACATTCATCCTCATTATCGAAAAAATACTTCTACCGCAAAATTTGGTGGTAATCCAGGGGGTGGTCCAGGAGGAAGAGTCTGAAATCTTCTTGGTGGAGGTTGCTGGAGATGTGAGGGATGGTCATCGTTGGGGTTTATGGAGTCTAGCCTTGTTTTTAATTCTACAGCTTTTTCTGTCTGAGTTTTTCTATGAACCTCTTCCATCTGCTTTAAGTAAGCATCCACGTCCTTAAAACAATGAATGATATAATTTAAGACTCAGCCAAAGAGTTTTGACAATCGATCATCAAATGAAGCCAAGTTTTATCTTTTTATTTGACTCATCACCTGTCCAGCCATTGCCAACATTCTTTTCTGTACGTCATCAACCTTTCGAAAAAAATTAATTTCTTTATTTGATTTAAAAAAGAATGCTAAAGTAAGATCATTTACCATAGGTTTTTCTGTTGACTTGACAACTTCTGCTTCTTCACCTGGGGCTTCAATACCTTCATCTCTTTCTGTGTCAGAATCGTCTCCATCAGCAAACCTGAAAAACCAAAACTTTTTATTCGTTGTTTCGTCTAACGTAAAGTTTATTCAAATAGACACTTCTGCATTGAATTGACAGCATTTGACTAATTTATAAAAGCAAATAACGAACGACGCAACAACCCCTAAGTCTACAAAGCATCCACTAACCGAATTCTACGCTTCCGCTCTGACTCTCTTTGTGAGACATCATCGTCATCTCCGCCAAAATATTGTTTCAGCCTTGGTGGAGGACACGAAGGAACACCCGGACAAACTTTGGTTCGGAAAGAATCCCTAAATAGTTTTTCATTTAGATTTTGTATTATAAAATGCTGCAATATGCCAATTCTAACTTACAATACAGAAGGTCTTTTTAATATTCCATGTTTTGGTTGCAGGATACTTAGAACGGTTGGCGGTGGAATCTCAGGAACCATCGTGGAGTTGGGCAATGGAATATCAACAACACGGACGCGTTGAGCATTTTGTACTGCCTCAAAATGGGATTGCAACTCATTTTTGCGTGCTGAAACGTGTTGCACCAACATAGTTTTGAGCTTTCACAATTTAAAAACAGAAGTTACTTACTCATATATGAGCTCCATACTCGTCTGAGATGTGAATACTGCTCAGGATCTTCCTTTTCATACAAAGAGAGAACTCGATCCCAAGTTTCCATGAGGCGACGACGTTTCTCCTTCAAAACCTAGATAACGGTAGTTCATCAGATATTAAACATTCTTGTTTAAATTATAAATTATATTTAATCGCATTGGTAACTCACTTTATCGTTCAAAGGTGAGGGTGTAATAGGGTTATATTCCATGTCATCTACTTTTTCTAATTCAACAATAATTTCTCTTGGATTTTTGCCTTTTAAGACAGCATTTCGAACCAGTTGACGCTGCTTCTTGTTTTTCTTAAGCTCTCGACGTCGTGCCTCTTTCCTGGCCTGGAATTTGGAAGGAAATTTAATCACTTTTTTATCTTATGGAAATAATCCAAACGTCTTACCTGATCAGTCGGATTCATGTATTTTCCAGACTTGGTACTTTGAGTAGACCTTCGAGCCATTTTTGTTAGCCCTTTAACAATAACAATATAAACGTTTTATGAAATGGTTTGAAAATAAAGTCAAATTAGTACTGTAAAGCAACTCACTTAACAAAATCCAGTTATTTAAACAAATTTTTATCGCAGAAATTAATCTGCACACACTACTTTCCACTCAAAAAGCAAGTTCAAGAAAAATGAGTTGAGGTCGACACTCAGAATATTACTTGTTGAAGACAAGGTTTATGAGCAATCAAGCAGTTTAAAATCTTCTTTTATATTAACACACTTGATAATGAGGAAATCGAACTTAAAAGTCTGCATTTACTTCACAAATCTAATAAAAGCCTAAAGTTAAAAATTTGTCTGTTTTTTTAAAAAATAAATAAACTATTTGTTTGTTTACCAATTGTAGTTTCGGGACACTCGCAGACGCAATGGCTTCTTCGATGGCAGTATTTAGCCATAAACCAAAAGATTTGTAAGCTTCAAGAGATTGGACTTTTTTGGGAACGCTAGTGGCCTTTCTTATGCTCTCATGGCTGAGTGGTCGTAGGAACCAGACTGAGAAATAAGGTTTAAGGTTGTGGGTTCAATCCCTGACCGCACGCCAGCAATTTTTCAACCCCGGATTAAAAAGAAATAAACAAAGCATATCCTGATTCAAGGGGTTCCTCTTCTGCTTTCAACCGCGGACAGCACGTGTTGTGTCCTTTTTCCTCAAAGAGGTTCCCCCTCTGCTTTCAACAGGATAGCAAGTGCTGAGGACTCACCTTTCAAAAAAAACAGACTTATTTGGAAAATACTCAATCACATGGTAGATAAAATCTACTTTTGTGAGCTGAGCTGTGAGCAGTCATACTCCAGCATAGACTCTGAGCTGTGGGCAGTCACTCCAGCAATAGACTCCTGAGCTGTGAATGACAAATTCAGCATAGACCTTTAAGCTGTGAACAACTCATTCAGCAAAGACTTAAGCTGTGAACAACAAGCCTTTGATCAGCACATCCACTGGTGGCTTTTCAGTCCCATCCTCCTTCTCGTCGAAGCAAAAACCTCTTAAAGTGAGGTTAAGGACCCCCATGTCAAGATGGTTGACGAGTGAAAATAAAAAAATCCTGATTCAAGTGTCCATAAAACATGTACAAGATTACTACTACTATTATCTGCAAACTGTAACGTTTTTATGTCCTTACATTTCAATCTTTCGGAGGATGATTCGCACACTGACTGTCATCCTGCTGTGGGCCCATCTGGTTGTTATTCGCTTGTTCCTATTCTATATGCAGTATATTTAATGACCTTTCAGGCAGTCAAGCTTCGAATTTCGACTGTTTTGATTCAGTATTTCAGTGTACTAAGGAAATGGTGTTTTACGAGCCTTTTGGGGTGTATTTGAAGGAAACTGCCGTTTTCCAATTGTTTTATTGATTTTGGTGTTGTAAAACGATTTGAGACAATAAAGCAAAGCACGGAAAAATGGGGGATTTTGAAAAGAGTGGGTTCTGGTGTTTTCCCCAAACATCGCCGAGAATCTGCAACAAAAAACAGCCAGAGATATAAACCCAACAAATAGTTCTCAGAACGGTGAAACGCATTAATTTTGTTGGAAGGACCCTCTTATCATTCTTCAAAAGTCCGTTGACCTCCAGATAGAATCTTTATATTTCTTCTTCTTCCCTTTATATCGATTGCTGCTTGTCTTTCCAGCTTAAATCTTTGATTTTCAGCTTTAAAATCTGCCATACTTAGCGAGCGCTGGGGCTGCCGGCGGCGGTAAAATGTAATTAAAATCAAACTGGTTAAGCTTTCAGTGTACTGTACTTCTGTAAGATTTTTTTATATCATACATTGCGTACAGGCGGTTTGGAGTTGTACTAACTGATTTTAAAGCTTTCATTTAGATAAACCTTCCGATGGCCCTGCTATTTTTGGTACGTACTTAGCCGGAACAGCAATCAGACTCAAATTATAGCTTCATTTATTCACTTTTACAGTAAATTTGTACCCAAACTTGCAAAGGAAGCACGGAACGCATTGGCAAGTAAGTTTTCAAATTACTGTCTTGTTAGCTCTCCTGTAGTCAACGTCTCAACGAAAAACTTTTTACTTGATCTGTTAGTCACGATGGTCAAAGGTGATCTCGAGGATCTACTAAAACGTTTTCCCTTACAACGGCGGGAGAGATTGGCCCCTGTGCCTGAACCCGATGAGGCTATTTGGGCTGCACCAGATCCGGAAGAGACATTGGAGGATGGAACACATTACGTTAAAGAGTAACGACAGTTTGAATCTTAAATGCACTCTGCAGCACTTAATCGTAACACTCCAAAACTTAATCTCAGGTACAGGAAAAAGCAGATTGAAGAATTTATGAGTTATCAGGTAAGTAAGGTTTCTCCCAATCAAGTTTACAATTGAATCTTAAGTTCTTTAAATTAGCAAAAATTGCCCTTTGAAGAGACAAAGAATGAGGTGTTGCAGAAAGCTTGCCCGTCTGTATGCAACGAATTATCGAGAATGGAAGAAAATTCCATATTGGATGTGTCTACTGTAAGATATTTTTTAATTTGTGTTTCGATTTTGGTTTCCACTTGTTGTCATGTTTCACAGAGCCAGACTGTTGACCAGGACAGAACAGCCGACGTGCTCCAAAAGTACAATTTATTCACACAACTAAAGACATCTGAAAAAGATCTGCCTGTGTCATCAGAATGCGAGAATATCATGGACCAGGTACCACTTGCTTAAATGAATTCATGTTTTGCATGTGGTTAGTTTATAGTCAACTATTTATTTCTCAAAATAGTTAACCAGTTATTTAACAAACAAAGACTCATTTTATTATAATTAACAATCATAATATTAATAAGAGTCACAAAGAAACGATAGTGTGGGATGATGATGATGAATGATAAAATTAAAAGTCATGTTTTCTTCTGATATCCTTCTACGCCTATAAGTTGATGTTATTTTTCACAACGTCATGGACTTCGTTAAGATTCTTCCTAGAGCATACGACATAGGAATCATCAGCATAGCTTATGTAAAAGCAGTTACTGAGAGTGTTGAAAAATTGCCAAAATTATATTAATAACAGTCAACTTTCTCCCTTTTTCTTTAATAGCTCCTACAATATTAAAGTTAGAGAGCTGATCTTCTGAAAGAACAAAGCTTGAACAAGCACCCGAATATTATTTTTAATACACTTTATTATGCAATTAAGCTCAAAGCCAGCATTGGTTTTTTTGCTGGAGAGGGTTTGGCATATTTCCAAGTGGTGAAAAATGCCTATCTACCTAATTTTTACACCACTCAAAATTTTTATCTCACAAGTTTGATGAAAAATCGAGAAGAAAAATTTCTAACGATACTTAGAATAGGTAATGTACGATCCGAAACCTCGACTCCTTGATCATTCGACTTCTCCCACGACCAAATTTTTGAATGGCTCGAGGGTACAACTGGTCCAAAGGAAAGACCTTAGGATGGAAGATATGATAAACCTAGACCACGCACGCTATTAGATACAATCAACTTACCAGTGTTTTCAGCCAAATTGAAAAGTTTTCTCCAATAATCACTTATTACTTTAAACTTTCTCTCCAAGATTAAGGCCAATTCGGTGACCGTGATATCTGGACCAACAGGATGTGGTAAAACCACTTTGATACCATTGTTCATCCTTCAAGATCAACAGCGAAGGAAATCAGGTTAAAATAATTTCCATTCCATTAATATACTACTAGTTTTGCCCAAAAGCTTGCTTACTTGGCTAGGTGAATCTAACGAGATCAAAATTTTAGGGGCCAGGATTGTTGTAACTCAGCCAAGACGTATTGCTGCGCAGTCAGTAGCGCGCAGGGTTGCAGAAAGTTTGGGAATCAGGTTGTAACAATGAATGTCACTTTTTCATAAAACTAAATCATGAGTGCTAATTCAAATTTACTTCAAACCTTTATGGTTGCTATTTTTTATTTAATCAGGTTAGGTACCCTAGTCGGGTACAAGGTAGGACTGGACAGAGCCAACTGTAGTTCTGACACACTTTTGCTTTACTGCACGACAGGAATCTTAAAAAAAACTATTTTGAGGTTGAAGAATTTTTACTAAAGTTTTCCCTTAAAAAAATGATAAAAAAGACTTATGTAGTGAGAGAGGCTTAACCAGCTTCACTCACATCATTTTAGACGAGGTTCATGACCGTGATGAGGAAATGGACTTCTTGTTGTTACTTTGCAAACATTTCGTCAACACAAATTCAAGGTTGTATGCACCATGACCTGAAAAATTACTTCAGTCCCAATATTTCACTTTTTATTTAAGGGATGTAAAGGTGATTTTGATGTCGGCCACATTGGAGTGTGAAAAATTAGTTGAGTGAGTAAATAACCCTTTTGAAACTTATCAAAAAGTCCTTGGAAAAGCTGTCAGAACTTCTTTTGCTTCCAGCTACTTCACTTGGCGCTCTGGTCCTCTTCGTAATTGCGGGGGAGCTTCGAGCCACATTTTGAAGTTAAATAGTAACTTTGACATCAAAGAATTTTTTCTGGTGAGTTTTTTGGAGTTTTACATTTTAGAATTGTCAATTACTGTTACAACATTTTTGCAGGACGATCTCCTATGTTCGGGAATCAAGGTGGACCTTAATAATCTAGACAAAGAACCTGTCATAACCAAATCGATGGTACTTTCTTTTTCTCTTTAATGGACTGGACAATTGCCGGGGTGGATGGGCCTAAAAATACAGAGCTATCAGCAACTTTATTGGATTAGTACTCATCCTCCTTCCATTCTTCCTTTAGATTGAGACGTTTTTGTATATTTTGCACCAACTTGGAAAAAATCTTGTAGCAGACAAAGGTGCTGTTTTGGTTTTTCTTCCTGGAGAGGCCGAGATTTCACGTCTTAAGAATGAAATTGAGCAAATGAAAGAGTTCAAAGATAAAAATTGGTGGATTTTAGCTCTTCACTCAAGGTTGGATGATTGATTTGGCTCATGTTTTCTCTTGAAATATTAATTTTGACTATTCATCTAAGAGTCCCTTTGGATCAAATGCAAGAAGTTTTTCATCGCAAACCTGGTTTTCGGAAAGTTATCTTGGCGACAAACATTGCAGAGTCCTCGATTACTATATCGGAAGTTGAAGTTGTTGTAGACTTTTGCCTCAGTAAAATTCTGTTTTGTGATCAGCAAACAAACAATCTTAAGTTAAAGAGTGTTTGGATAGACGGAAACAATGCCATTCAGGTTTTTTTCAAACTTTTCAATATCTGAACTGTTTTTTTTTATCTTCTTGCCTCTAGAGAAGAGGTCGTTGCGGTCGCACGTGCAATGGAAGAGGTACTAATCTATATTAAAAACACTAGAGTTTAAAAGACAATCCTGTTAAATATCAAGATATGTACAACTCAATCTTTTTTCTTTTCAGTTTACCGATTGGTTTCAAAGTCTTTTTTCAAGTCAAATATAGAGTCTTTCAAACATCCTCCCGAAATTCAGAGGATTCCACTAGAGAAAGCTATTTTGGTATTTATTCCCAGACAATTAGATTACTTACTTCGCATTGTCGATTTCTTTTTTAAGGACTCAAAACTGTTGGATTTTGGACCACCAAAGGAAGTTTTAGCTTTAGCCATCGATCCGCCCAACTTAAAGAATCTGCGCTCTACAGTCATGCTTCTCAAAGAAATTGGTGCTCTTTTGATGACCTCAAATGGAGTCGAAAATGAGGTGAGGTGCAGATTTTTAACATGTTTTTTTCAGAGAGAGATAAAAACAGATTTTTCATGTTCAAATACCATTGCAACCTAAAAAAAGGCTTTCTTGTAGTTGTAGAATTTTTTTTATCCAAATTGTTCTAGGATGATGGTGATTTGACTGTTCTTGGAGAAGTTTTAGCAACTCTCCCACTTGAGGTGAGACTAGGAAAGCTCGTAGTCTACGGCTACTTGTTAGATGTTTTCGATGACTGTGTTGTAATTGCAGCTGGTTTGTTTAGTTACATAAAGATCTCACCCTTCACAAACGATAATAGTTATTCTTTCACATCCTCAAGGTCTTGCAGGGAGATCCATTTTTTCAACTCCTTTCACTGATAGGTTAAAAAGCTTTACTGACAAGTCAGAATGGGCCAAAAGCTCATTTTCTGATTGTTTGGCAGTGCTCAATGCGTACAAAACGTGGAAGGAAAGAGGCCAAAACAAGTAAAAAAATTCAAATAATTACAATAATGTTACTAAGTTTCTCATTCTACATTTGAAGGTTCTTTCGTGATCGACATTCTGAACTTTTATGGTGCCAAAATAAATCTCTTCAGGTATAATAAATTACGATTTAGGGATGTCAGAATTCTTATAACCAATGATATAAGATCAAAGGTCGGGGTGAGGTTCAAATTGGTTGCAGATAATGTCCATTTTAAAGCTGATATTTTTAAAGCTAAAAGCTCTCCGTGAAATGGATGCTACCGTTGCTGACATTTATAGTTCTTTGGGCCGCAAACAGGTTTTTATTTTCTCTCCCCCATATGTCTTGAAAGATTCCATAAAATTAAAAATCCTTACAGATTTTCAATCAAAACCATCCCAATTTGTATGCTGAACTCAGTTCGTCCGAAGAAGAGCTTTTTGTTCAAGTTGCTTTGTTTGGGGCTTTCTATCCAAATTACGTTTACAGGTGACTCAAACTTTTAATTTTAAAAGGAAAATGAAAGGAAAGGATTCACTGACTTCCTTTGATGAAGAAACTACAGAGGCCTTGTCCATTTGTTGAAAAGTATTTTAAGTAAATTAGTGATTTCTGGGTCCATTTTTTTGTTGCTTTTGTCGGGTAGGCTCAGCCACCACTGTGTCTGAAAATTGCCCCCCAAAATCCCAAATATTTCATTTTTTTTGCTTTGGGTGAGGTTAAAAAATACCTAGGTCAAAGGTGGCTTGGCCTCTTGTTTACCGTTGGCCAGAAGTGTGCTCAGGTCGGGTCGGGGGCCATCTCTAACTAAAATCATTTTTATAGAGCCGGAGGATCGAAAGATATGCGTGAAGTTTACAAGAAGTTGGAAGGTCATCCTCTTCATTCATCTGTTTACCTCAGTGGCTTGACCTCTCGCCAGTCTGAGCACGTTGAATTGTATGAGAAACAGGTATTCTAAAATTTTATAATGGATCGTGTACCCCAAGATATATTTTGATCGTCTAGGTGATACTTTCAATGTAAAGAAATCAATTCTTCCTTGCCAAACTCGCCAAATTATTTTTCAGATAAAGCAATCTTTATGCAAAGTGTTTAACTCTGAGTCTATGGAGATATTTTTTGAAGGCACCAAAATTGTTGTCGTTTTTAAACCCAAGCCCCAGTTTGGATCTGTCTCAAAATGGAAAAGAGATGCTACTCAAACAAAAACTTCTGCAAGAGAAATCATGACTGAAGTAAAATTACTTAGAAATATTTTATCAACTCTTTACAGAATTCCCTTGTTTTTATCCAGGTTTACACTGCTTTGAAAATGAGCCAACTAAATGAATTTTCTGTAACTCTCAAGGTAATAAATAAAATACTTTTGTTCCCAGTCAGGCATTGGTGTATGCCTTTTTCTTAAAGGTAATGTTGTTATTGATCTTGCAATCCCGTTAAAACACTATGTTCTTTCAGATTTATCCGGACCAGATCGGAATAGAAAAGTTGAGCAACTTAAAAAAGAAGGAAAATAAAATCAAAAGGTCATGTTTTTTAACAAAAGCAAATAATCTTTCCTTAAGCTTTCTAAACCATCTTGTTTTAAAGAGAGTGGATTGGAACAAATCCTACTATAAGGTCCATCGGGCAAGCACGGCATCCTTTTGATGGAGGTGTTGACTGGGTACAAAACATTTTGACATTTTAAACAAGATTTGATGTGTAGGGAATTTTAGAACTTTAAGGTCAACGCAATACATTCTGATACTAACTAATTAACTCAAAAAATATAAGTGGAAGAATATTTAAGAGAAAGTCGAGTAGAGTGCCCAATTTCCAAGGGTAACCTAGATGGCAAGAGTAAGAATTCTTACATAGTTGGGAGAATTATTTATGCATTTAAGGTTAAAGAAATAGGGATGGAGTATTTTGGACAAACAATAAAACTTCAGGTACACTTATTCTACCTTTTGAGACACTGCTGGTTGATGCATATTTGATTGAGGAGTCTTTTTTCAAACAGCGACTGTAACTCTGGGTTGCTACAAAAAAGTGCAATGAAGAGTAATAAAACGTTTCAAGTGAGGATAAGTGCATTTAGGTTGAGTAATTTTTTAAAATGTACTAAAAATATTAATTCTTTCAATCTAAAGCATTTTTTGGGATCATTATCTCAATATATGGCTAAGAACATATTTGGAAGTTATAAAGGTCCTGACCATCTTTGTAATTTTATAAAATATTCGATAAACTATATAAAATGGGTTGTCAATTTCGCCCAATACTCAGAAAAAAAGTCACTGTCGCACTTTAATACTTTTTTCACAGGAGGTCGAAATTCTTCACATAGAGACTCCTAGCTGCTTTTGGGTTACTAGTTGCAGAGACAAATCTGAGGTAACCCAACAGTCTTTGTAAACTATAGTTAGTCTGAAGTTGTTGTTTTTAGATGAAAGACTTGGAGCTGTCTTTAAAAACGGCGATCAAGAGCCATAAGCTGAAGTTTTCAGAACACATGTATGCTACGTTGAGAATATTTTATCCTTTTTAAGACCAGTGTGTGTGACAACCATTTAATCTATCTTAGCAACGAGTTGAAACTAGAGGAGCTGGTTCTTGTTGAACACAATGGCACCCCTTTTCGGGGTGGCATCATTTCATTGGAGTGTCCCGTTGGACTAGGGCTGGTGCAAGTTAGGTTAGTTGATGTTGGCGAAATCGTTGAAGTGGCAGTTGAAAAAGTTTGTCGGTTGGTCGGAGATTTTATATTCGAGGTAGACTTAATGCTAGATTTAAGAAAGTAGATATTTAAATGCACATATTTTCAGTTTCCGAAAATTCTCTCTACACCTGCTTTGGTATTCGAATGTAGCCTTTCGCACGTTAAACCGAGGGTGAGTCTTTGATTTAAATAATTATAAAATTGTTCAATCTATCAAGGTTGCACTTAACATCAGGTACGCGCCGGAAGCCGTAATTGTAGTTGGGACTTTTGGGCTATCGAAGCTTTTCAAGAAATCCTTACCTCCAAGACTTACTGGCCAAGGTAAATTTTTTTATGCGAAATGCTTCATGTCAGAAAATTTTGATACTCCTAAAGGGTGGCATGTATTCTTCCCGGTTCTAATGGACCTGTAGCATTTGTCAACCTTTTTCGTACAAGCGACATGGAAGACTCAATCAATAAGGAGGTATACTAACTCTGGTTTAATTAGCAGGAAAAGGCTTGACCTCCTTTTTACAATTTAGTTTTTGCAATTGGTTGACGAAGAGGGCTCACATTTTGCAATCGAAGAAATTGACGATCAAATAACTTTTGGGCTGTCAAATTTCATTGCGCCAACTAACAATCTTCTTGAGCCACATGATATCAATGTAGACGAGGCATCGTTGTAAGTTAATTTGAAAATTCTTTTTTTCGGTATGCACGACACTGTAAAACAATTGTCAAGACAATATTTTATATAATAATTGTGTACATTTTCGAAAATGATAACCTGTAATTATATTGAGTTGTGAATCTGAAACACCAAGATGGGGTTGATTGGTTGAAAAAATGACAACTGATCCTATAAAGAAATCCTTTGAAACTCCGTAGATGTGTCCAATTGCGAGGACCATCTCACCCGCTTGAAATAAACTGGTTGGTTGGGATTACTGTCAGTGACAGAGCTAAAAAAATACGAATAGAGCCTGACTCTGTAAATTCAGTATTTTTAGACAGATTTCCTACGTCAATCACAGATCAGGTGACATTAAGCAGCCTAGTTATGATACTGTTGAACTCAAAAATTATTATTTTTAGTGGGTTGTGAGCTCATGCTTTTCCACAAATTCATCTGGGAGCGTACTGACTGCAAGATCGACAACTTGTATGCCGATGATAGGAGGATTAGGACCTATATTGATCATGGTAAATTATTTATTAGGCATAAGGATTTCGTATTTCACAAAATAACATCACTTTTTTATTCAGGCATTTGCACCTAGGATTGAGCTTCGAGCAAGTGCTGGGCTAGAGCGATATGTCGGCTGCATTACAGGCTTAGGCCCAAGGCTTCGAGATTCAAAATACAGTGGCCGAAAAATTGAGAAAACGGTAATATTTTTGTAGTGTCAGCTTCATTTTTCTTCATGGTTAGTTTTTTCTAGACACCTTACTACTCAGCTCATGACATTGATCTCTCTTTTGACGCTATGATTGACAATGATGACATAAAAAGCATCAACGTGGTTTGTTTATTGGAGTGTGTTTGAATCGCCGGTTCAAGAATTAACAAATTCGTGTTAAACTTTTCAGATTCGCCACGCCATATCTAAATGTTTGTCAAGGCCATCTCACCCGATGTATTTCCCTCTCTAAAGAATCTTTTTTACTTAAGAGTTAAGAAAAGTTTAATTTTACATATAGGGACAAATATGGCTCTTGGCTCCCTCTTTTCAAACGGCAAGAAATGCCACCCAATTATACTCGGACAGAGGAACTTTTGAAAACACGTACAACCTTAAGGTGATGATTTAACCTCAAAACGTTGTTTCAGTACAAATAATTTTCTGTTAAAAATTCTAGACTGCTCTTCAAACAGATTCTTTTCAAAGATCGAGCAGCTAAATCTAAGGAACCCTGTCCTCATCCTGAATTTTGGAACTGTTTGCCTACACCCGGTAATTGGTTATTCACCACGAAGTCTGCTTAGACCTGTTTTTTCTGTTTTCTTAGAGAGCTTAGTGGAGTTTAAGCTGCAGAATGCCGAAGACCACATACTCCCAACATTTTCCGGTATAAAAGTTTCAAATACTCCAATACTGCAGACAGAATAAAAAACTCCTAGGGTCACCAAACTTGCCCTCGAGTAAATCGCTTTTGTTTTGTTTCATCAACAATATTAGAAAATTCTTGCCTTGTGGCTCCGAATAAAAGCTAAAAGCATCAAATTGGTTTTGATTTATTCTTTTTTGAACAGCCTTGAAGAGGCAAA
>Ga0194133_10004096_pt1 | contig 19950 bp, 11 predicted proteins | sample TA2KigOf40mmetaG_FD_155448 | JGI IMG/M metagenome (GOLD analysis project Ga0194133, IMG submission 155448) | Freshwater microbial communities from Lake Tanganyika, Tanzania - TA2015055 Kigoma Offshore 40m | ecosystem: Environmental > Aquatic > Freshwater > Lake | place: Tanzania: Lake...
ATAAAAGATTTCTCTAAGAACAATCCTCTTCACCCACTCACTCAAAATTGTTGCAAGCATTTGGCAGTAAAGGATTGGCTTAGCTTACATTTTTATTTTTATTGGAGCGCATGGCCCATATTTGCTCTCCTTGTGTTGTAGCATGACAGATAGTCACATTAGCTGTTACAGTAAACAGCAATTTTCCAGGGGTTTACCCCTTGATACCCCAACACTACGCCCTATCGATGTCAGTGTTTAGAGACAGACATTACATTGCTATGTACATAAGTGTATATATACTTGGTGTAAGAGGTATTCCTAATACCTCTCCTAAATGGATAATAATAGATAATAATTGGGGCTAAAAGAGAGAATAAAGTTGTATTGAAGGAGTCAGGGTGGTCATTTGGTTTGCAGCCGGAATTCTATCCTGGCAATCAAGGTTTTACTACCGCCCGGATAAACCAAAAGAAAAAAGGACACCCTTTGTAGCTTTAATGAGCTTGACTTGCAAGGTGTACTAAAAAAAATTTTAAAAAGTCTCACCTAGATACAAAACAACATATAATGATGGTTAGTCCACTGACAACACAGATAATGATTACAGAAAGAGATATGATCATGGCAATATGCTGATCAACCTAGTAAGTAAATAGGTAATCATTCTGTTTAGAATATGTACATCAAATAATTCTTGTTTCTCACATTGGTAAAATAAATAAAATAAAAATATTCAAAATTCCAGTTTAAAAATCTTTTGCTAAGTGAAATATACCTGTAGAATTGAATCTAGGTCGTATGAAGGACAACATTGGTCATTGCAGCAAAGATTGTACTCATCTGGATCTAAAAGTGAGAGTGGTAAATTGAGGTGAGGAGATCGAGCATCGCGGAGTAAAACAATTGAGATACTAACTGTTTGTTTGAGGAAGGGGCAGATTTATATGCACTAAAGACAGATCAATAAACATGATAAAACGGGTCAATAAATTGTCGGTATGATTAAACGTCTTGTGGAATTACGAGAACTCATTGAATCTGAACTCGTCAAACTGAACTTGTTGAACTACAAACTCGTCAACCAAACAAACTTGACGAACATGGGTGGTTGGTTGGTTGGGTTAGGTTAGATTTGGTTAGAGGCCATTTTTATTGTCAGACCCCTTTCCTGACTACTCGATGGGACAGATGTTAAGGTTTTATTTACAATGATAAAAACAAAGAGAAAAGGCGGTAAGGTCATTTTACTATAATCTATATTTGCAAGAATAGAATGCAAATTTTGTCTGCCTGTTTGTCTATCTGGGTGTACAAAAACAAAATTCTGGGCAGCACACATTCAGATTCTTGTATCAGTAATTTAGCAAATTGGAATGAGCGAAGGAAATGGAGGCCTTCAATTTTTGGTTTAAAAGGGACACGCCTATTGTTTCCGCAGAGCTTTTGTGAATTGTAAAAGTGCGGGATTGTAAGGTTGCTCGCTAATCTGCCTAAATATGACTTTGAAGGGGAATGTGATATAAACAGAACAATTGCATTAAAAATAGCGTGATGTGTGAAACATGGAAATCAATGAAATGGGGCGCACATTGAGATATGAAAAATGGTTACCTTCAGCCATGGCACAATAAAAGAACTCAACAATTAAGCCGACTGGAATGAGTAATGGAAATGGAGGCCTTCAATTTTTGGTTTAAGAGGGACGCGCCTATTGTTTCCACGGAGCTTTTGAAAATTGTAAATAAGTGCGGGCATTTAAGGACAGAACATTTGCGTTAAAAATAGCGTGATGTGTGAAATATGGAAATAGATGGAATGGAGCGCAAATTCAGATATGTAAAATGGTTACCTTCAGCTATGGGACAATAAAAGAACTCAGCAATTAAGCCAACTGGAATGAGCAAACAAAGAAGGATACGCCTATTGTTTCCACAGAGCTTTTGAAAATTGTAAACAATTGTGGGAATGTAAGGTTGCTCGCTAATCTGCCTAAAGATGACTTTGAAGGGGAATGTGAAAGAACAGAACAATTGCATTAAAAATAGCGTGATGTGTGAAACATGGAAATCAATGAAATGGGGCGCACGTTGAGATATGAAAAATGGTTACCTTCAGCTCTGGGGCATTCAAAGAACTCCTTTACTGTTTTTTCTTGGTCATCAGTGTATTCAGAGACAGGACACAGAACAGTGTCTGACTTTGTGCCCAGGGACTGCTTGCAGAGCAAAAAAAGGTAGAAAAGAATCCACCCCATGATGCCCTTTCACATGTTTAGACTTAACACTTAGATTATCACATTTCTTCTTCATTTGTTTTATTCACAAATAACATTTTATTGACTTTCCACTTGCCCTATTATATCAAAAGGACAGCAAAATTGTATAAATAGACCGGTGTAAGATAGAGTATTGTGTTGAATGAAAGCAATATTGAGAAATTTAACTACTACTGGACAACTTAAAAGTAAAAGAAACTTTTGCAGCTGTTCAGCAAGCACTTCATTCAAAGAAAAAAAGAAAGCCAGACACAAAAAAAGACTGCAGAAAATTTTGTAAAAATAAAAGAATTCCACTTTCAGGACACTTTAAGGTTTGAAAACATCATAAATAGTCTATTGGGAAATGAATAGTTTAAAACTAAAATTTTGTAAATAATTTCTGCTTTTTTAACTTTTTTCCACCTTTTTTTGTATCTTTTGATTTAAAGGTCATGCCAAATTATGACATGTTTCAAAAGGAGTGTGTCAGAGATGGGGCCTTATCCGACCCGAGTATACTTTTGACCTGGGGTAAATAAGAGGCTGACCCGTCTTTAACCCAGGTACTTTTTGAGCCGACTCAAAGAGATTTTTATTGACCTGAAAGGAAATAAATTGATTGAGATTTTTAGGAGAAATTTCCCAAACCCAAACCAAAGATGGCTGCACGACCCAAACTGACCCGAGCAACAAAAAATAGACAGGACCCTAAATGGATCAAAAATTTCTTACCCTAACATCACTGTGAAGGAGATGTGGTTTTTTTCTTGGGTGGGGTATCATCAAACTAAATTTGAAGATCCCAGTTTTCCCCATCAAAGCCAATAACTAGGTGCCCGACCAAAAATAAGAGGGTGATTTGTCGCTATTTTTCATAACATTGAAAAAAAGGAAATATTCTGTGTCTTATTGCCGTAATGGTGACTAAAAGTCACCCTTTATGAGTTTTACACCCTAAATCTCCCTTTTTCAAAAAAAGGGCGACCTTATTTTTGATCGGGTAATATTGATTTTAACCCACATTTGACGTGTTTGTGTGTCTTATTGCCTAAAAGTCACCCTTTTTGAGTTTGCCACCCGAAATATCCCTTTTTCAAAAAAGGGTGACCTTATTTTTGGTCGGGGTGCCGGAGTTCAAATACTGATGACCCTCAGATTCCCAGCTTGATGCGCTGACCACGGCAATCCAATATTTTTATTAAACCATGGTTGTCTGAATATTTGTTTGTAAGTGTGTTCAAATAAGAGAGAGGACCAATGAGTAAGTTGTTGCAGTGGGTGCCTGAAAAGTTAGGTTCAAATATATATGGTAAATTTGTGAGGAAAAAGTCTGTAATTTTTTCTAGAACAATGCCACAAATCTGAAGGGTTGGTAATTTCATATTAATACCAACAAAGACAATCAACAATCTCTTGCCAATTGGCAAGGGCTTTTAAAACAAATACTCTGCTTGATTGGTTGTTGTGGAAGAAATGCTGAATAAAATCTATTTCCAATAACAAGACAACAAGATTATTTAATAGCTAAGAAATCTAATTTAGGATCACTTTTACTATTGTACATATTATTAATTAAATAGACATGCATTTTTTGTGCATTGAGATATGCACAACCCATCACAAGCTAAAATTGATTAAAAAAGCGAGCGTGAAAAGTTCAAATTCAAATTTGTTAAAAATTCCTTTTCTCGCTTTGCTGGCGAGTATCCATTTATCCTTTCTTATGTCACCTCTGTCTCCTCCCTCAGTTTTGAAGCAAGAAAAATGCCCGTATCTCAGCTCTCATTCAAAAATTTAAAAATCTGGCAAGTAACATTTATGGCATTAATGTGAGGAGCATTTAGGCAAAATTTCAGCCCTCTAGCTTCAAAACTGAGAGAGGAGTTTGAGGTAGCGTGTGGACCAATGGATGGATGAGCAACGTGCGTAAAATTTGACATAGTGAAATACCCTAGCTCTCCCTTTGCTTGCTCACGGAGTATAAAAAATATGTCCCTTTATTCACCACTAGCCATGAGGGTCCTGCCACTGCCCAGGGTAAAATTATGACACAGGGTTAAAACGAGAAAAAAATCCTTTGTGAGTATAAGCTGGGTCCTTTTGTAAATTAGCAGAAATAAAATATGTTGTTATTGACATTATTTTAAGAAATATCCACACAGGATGTTAAGCCAATTTCAGGTTGTCAATGGCAGGTGCTATTCAAAGTGATTTGTCTACTGGGTCCAGAGTTGAGGGCCGTCACATTCCAGACCAGTTCAAAATCTTTACTGGGTATGAGCCGAGGCCACCAAATTTTTTGATGAGATTAGTTCAGCGTTTCAGGTACTATCACGGGGTATACCTGCCCAACAGCCTTCACAACTCTATCACTTTTACATAAAATGTGAAACTCTTTGAAAAAGATTATCATATTTATACTTATACTTCCATTCATTAAAACATACAAAAGTTTTACAGATCAATAAAAAAAATTGAGTGACATAATTATTTTTGTTTGAGCGGTCCAGGCCGTAGAGGCGTCATGTTATAGACCAGGCCAAGATCTTTTCTGTGTATGAGCTGTAGCCCCAAAATATTTTGCCAAATTCAGCCTAGCGGTTCAGGCACGATCATGCGACATGCTAACCCAACAGCCCTCACCAATATACCACTTTTGTATAAAATGTGTTAAGGTTTGAAAATGAAAAAAGATAGTCATTTCTCATACCTCTATTCACAAAAGTTGTGCAAAAAATTGATGGAATTATTTTACAGATTAATTAAAAAATAAATTGCATAACATAATTAATGGAGAAAAAAGGGGCAACTTTCATTCCTTATCAAATTTGGTACCATTAACCTAATGAATGTTACAAATAGTGTCACCAAAAAAGCACAGATTTCAAAGGAGTTGAAGGGAAGATGCAAAAAAACCTCAGAGGGAAAGAGGTTTTTTTAAAAAGAAAAATGTATAGATAGAGAAGAAAGCCAGTGTTGAGATATATAAGGTTACTGTAAAGTCTGGGCTTTGATAGTCATTCAACTCTTGTTTGCTTTCAAAGGCTTAGTTCTGCTATAGAGATTATTTCAGATAATTTGTGAGCACTTTTACAACATACAAGATAGTTTTGAAATGGACCCAGTCTTAAGTAGCAAGGAATATTTTGATGAAGAGGTAATTAAAAATTAAAAACCTTTTTATAACTTAACACTAAAAAAAATACTTGTTTTGAAACTAATTTCAATTGTATTTACTTCTGTAAAGGGTGTGTAAAGATCTGTATTTAGTGCATTTGGTAAATAGCCCATAAGGATCTCGGTATGTTATACTATTTTCAGTACTTTATTATTTTGATCACGCAACGTTTCTATCTGTATTTGATTCTTGAGCGCACTTGACTAAAGTGCTCCTGCTTCCGATGTTGGTAAGCAGGCTTGCATGCATGTGTTAAGGTGTCATCTAGTTATTTTTCACTATCCTTAGACTTAAGATTGTGCAAGATAATAAGGTCCCTATATTTTATCTCAGTATGTAAGTTTTATATTTCCAATAAAAGACTTTGAGAATTTACTCAGTTTATTTTCTTCATAAGTTAGACCGTCTGATGGCGTGTGTATTATACTGGGTCAGTGCTATTCCATTTATGTGATCCCATAACGTTTGCTCGTATACATCCTCAGTAATAGTCTACATCAATGATTTTCTATGGGTGGATATCAGTTTTTTTGAGTGATGTTGAAGGGGTATCTGAACTGGACTGATGTGATGGATTTTCAGTCCACTAAGCTATTGCATGAACCTTGTGTTTATTTTTGTACCTATATGCTAGCAGTTTAAGAGTGGCTAAGCCGCCCCGCCCTGTCCACGCTCACCTACAGGTGCTCCTTTCCGCTTCCTTGCATTAAGGATAGATGTTAGGGTTTTATATATATTAATGGGTCTTCTTTCTTCAACTGGACAAAGTAAATTGGGGTTTTGTTCTGACCTCAACCTAAATCTTGAGAATTTCAAATTTGGCCTTTGGAGGCAAGGTTATATCATCAGGCCATAAGTTTAAAAAACATGGGGTAGAAAATTATGTTACTTTGTTAAATGATTTATCACCAATTTTCACAAAAAAGTTTTTCCCAATCCCTCCAAAAAATGTTTTTTCCTCAATTTTCAATCATTTTTAGCTTAAAATCATAAATTAATTGGTCAATTCTGGCCCCTCTAAGACTGATAATTTATGAAGGGGGATGAATGAAAACCAGAAATAAATCTATTTGAGATCACAAAAAAAGACAATCAATTTGGGAACAACCAATAAAAATAATGAAAAAAAGCAAAAACAGTTATGATGTTAGAGATTATTTTACAATGATTCTGACTGAAAAATGTTAAATTTTGGTTGATTATTTGGTTTTAACAGATTGATTTTAATTATTATATACTCTTATTAAGTGTTTTACACAATTCATACAAATTAATTTGAATCAGGTTGACTTTTGTTTATTTAAAGACTTAAAAACTTGAATCTTCCTTGAAGCAAATTTATGAAGGTTTCTAAAATTGACAGAAAAAATTTGTTTGTTTATTGAACAACTTTCAAAATTGTAAACAAACAGATTCAAGATTAACACTTTCTTGTATCAACTGGCAGCTTTTTTAAGGAAAGATTTCCAACAAATATATATGTAGACTTACTATTCCAAGCGATGCTTTATTTTCATCGTGAGGTTTGGTCAGCGACGGGAATTACTATGCTCTTAACCCATACTTGTGAGACTTAGAACTTCCCTAGCTTTATAAAGAAAAGGCGAGGAATAAGATGTGCTCATAATACTTTATTGAGGGTCAATGTACACACATTGTAATGTACACAAAATGGTTATCCTTAGGAAAATCTCTAGCTATCTACTCAGAATGACTTACTTCTAAGCACACGGAGAATAACTTGGTACTAATCTTAAGGCCCAAAGGCCTTTTTTTTGGCATGTGAGAGAGGAGCGCCCTTATCAGGGGCGCTTGGGAATCAGATGTGGGAAAAAGGTTGCGTGATCCAAATAATATTTTACCGTAACTTAAATCTAAATGCTGAGATCCGTGTATATATAAAACCCAAACATATGTCCGTAACTCAAAGGCCTGGGCCGTGGAACACCCTCAGGTGTGCTAGGAAGGGGTGGCTTTGCCGTTCTTAAACTACTAGTTAATAAAAAAATATATTGTCCTCACAGTCATGGAGTAGCCAAACTTCCCCTCATTTTTCCATTTTGTCTATACTGATATAGCATCACAAAAACCAATGACATTGCACCACAATTCATTTATTAATATACTAATCACATTCAAGGGTGTCTTAGCAACCAACCCTTCCGCACTCTTGCACCACATCCCCTCCCCGCATGTGTGACGGGACGGATGTTTGTGTTTTATACATATTAATGCTAGCCACCTAGCCTTACATTGCCAGGAAAAATTCCTTTGTTCCTTTTTGAATGCCCGTACAGACACCCTTACACATAAAATTTGTTCCGTTCTTATATAAAGAGATGTTAACGTGACAAAAAATTGCGCTGTCTCTTTATAGCATTAGTTTTAAATTCCATTTGAAGGGGATACATATCACTGTACTCCTTTTCTCTCTTTTGAAGACTCTCTAACTACAGTTTTTCTAGCCTTGTAATTTCCAACTTACGAATAACTGGTGTTGCAATTGTAACCATTACTGATGGTCATTTGTGAAATAGAATTCATGTGGAGGGGCACGTGACTTTTATTTTGGCAGACACCTGAAATAATTATGTTTTAGAGGGACTCTGCATGTGCAACATACCTGCTGAGTTTAGTGATCACCAAATAAACTACAATTCAAGCTAACTACTTTAAATTTCCAGTCAGAATTTATGAAACTGCCACCAAACATTTAGCATAACACAATTTCAAATCCATGTCACCAAATAGTTATTGAGACACCCCATTTAAGCTAGCTTGTGATTCAACAAAAAAAATATTTTAATGCACAATTTTCAATGGAGTTGGAAAGAAATTATTTTCCAGATCTAGAAAGTGCTGGTCTCTCAAGGGCAAGTTGTAATAATGGCATAACCAGTAGTGATGACAAGTCTGCCAAAACTGCTTCAAAGCTCTGAAGATTGTCAACAAGCATCTATAATAAATTAAGCAATAATATTGGTTTTCAAATACTCCAAAATTAGTTTTTGCACAGTGCTATGAAAATCTGCTGAATCACGATCCATCCAACTAGCAATTTGTCAAAAAATAAGTCAGTCGAATCACCATTTTACAGAATTCTTGAATCATCAAAAATCTATTATTCGCCTATCTATTATTATGACTTTTTTTACTAAAAAATCCACTAATCTACAAATGCGAGCCAATTCAAGGGCATTTTTTTACTATCATTTGAGGCTGCTGGGTAAGGCTGACCTTTCGGACACAGAATGCAGGCATGGATGATAAGCCCAACAAGGCTAGGCCCAGATGAAAAGTCCCGCAGTGATTGGCCCTGCAGGTTGGGTTAGGCTAGGTTAGCAAACAAAATAGCTTGCTGGGCTAGGTTATAGGCTAGTAATAAAAAAGCCCTTGAATCAGCTTGATGTTTCTAGTAATTCGATTTATCATTTGATGAATCGTGAAATCGGTAAAAAATGTCATTAGATGAATTGTCAATTTTAAGAATCGTTAATTCGACAAATTTTGAATTTGGTAAATGTTAATTTGACAAACCGTGATTTGGAGTGTTTTCATAGCACCTTTTACTCACAAGATTGTCCTTCCTAAAACTGATTATTGAGGCTGCCAGAAGTGGTAAGACCTCCATAGAGTCATAAGCAAGAATGAGATCCCACAAAAAGAGCAATTGTTCTATAAAGATTTGAGTTTGTTTGTTTGATATTCAGACTAAGTCTTTTTAATACCAGGAGCCAGGTGCCCTGAGAAAGCCCTCATGATCCAACGAAAGACAAGTCTCAAGGGTTGAATGTCATGAGCCAGGAAATGAGTCCAAAGGTCAGGCTCATAAGTTTGAAGCTAGAAATAAGTTTAATAGTTGTATTGTATGGAGTTGCCATGGCCTAAAGGCATGAAATCAGGCTTGGGATCCAAGAGTCGCGAATTCGATTCCCAGCACCCCTAGGTAACCTATGACCTAAGAGTCTAGCAGTTAAGATAATTTTTGCAATGCATTGAGATCAATGACAAATTACATCCTTGAGGTCTTATCCATGGCAATGTAATCAGACTTCATACCAGTTGCTCAAATAGAGCACACAAAGAAACAATCCCTTGTTGATCTGAAGACACCTCATGAAGTTTACTGCTGAACTGTAAAGAAATGCAATCATTCATTACCTGAAGGTATGAAAAATTTATTTTTGGGCATACTTGAAGGTAGAAAGCTCTGAAAGAGTAGAAAAGCTGCCTAGGGTCATCATAAACATAACAGAAAGGCACACAGTACATGGCAAAACCATGAAAGGGTATGACACCATTTGGAGGGTAGATGACAGTGTTCTCCAAGCTGGCTGTTTTACCCCGGAGAGTAGCTCGAGCAGGATTACTGCAACTACCCTTGAAACGCTGTAATATGGTTGTGTCGCGACTGAACGCTAAAAGCACCTAAAATAATCCAAGTTGATTTTTATGAAAAAGATAAAAATAGTGCTCAATATGAAATTTTATGCCCTGAGATCTTGCCTTGCATTATGCTTTCCATTAGTTTGCTGGTCTGGTAAGTAGATGTGAGATTTCAACTCATGTTTAATAAAAGACTCGTTCGTCTCACATTGCATAAATTAGGGCTAATCAATTAGCTACAATTAGGTGCTATGAAAATCCGCCAAATCATGATTTGCATTAACAATTCATCAAAAAATTGGTCTGTTGAATATTTACCAAAAATCATCAATTCGTCAAATCAAAAATGTCATTTTTTACCAAATTCACAATTTGTCGAACTGCTAATTTTTTTGCTTACCTAGGGGAGGTTAGGTTAGTTTAGGTTATAGATTAGGAATAATTAATTCTATGGTGAATTGTTAATTTGGTAAAAAATTTCATTCAATGAACCGATTTCAGGAATCGTTAATTCGTTATAACGTCAATTTGGCAAATCATGAATTCGGTACAATATCAATTTGACAAATCGTAATTTGATGGATTTTCATAGCACCAACTTTTAGGCTTATCTGGTTTATTGGCTTACATATCTCTCTTTATCTTGACCACATTTCAACTCAAATAAACAATGGGATTAACCCTCCCAGCCTTACCCATGGTGCAAACCTTTTGGGCACAGCTTTGCTAGGCCAGTACTTTTTATTTGATGGGGGTCCTTCAAGTAACTTTTATTAATTGAAGATGAACTAAGGATCCATGAGAGCTGAGAGGTCATAAACAACAGACTGAGAACTAACAGCTGTAGGTTCGCAGTCACGGCCATGTGATCTATTTTTCAACTTTAGATTGCAAAAAATATCAAAAAGGCAGCCTAAGTGAGGATTAAAGTAATCTGCAGTTCATTGACATAATTCTATGTGTAATGCTGAACAATTATAAACATTTTGATAGTGCATTAACTAACATTGGATGAGCCTAAACTGTATTATCTGAAACAAGCGAGCAAAGGTAGAGTTAGAAATTTGAAAAGTCATCCGTCGCCCATACATGTGTTGTGTTTCTGCCACATAAAACCCCTTCCTCAGTTTTGAAGCTAGAGGGCTGAAATGTTGTGTAAATGCTACTCATAATAATGCCAAAAAGTTACAGAGCAGGGATTTTAGAAATTTTGTCTGGGGCTGAGATATGGTTGTTCCAAGCTGAGTTAGCCTAGGCAAGCAACCGAACATGCACCAGCGAGCTCACTGGCACACTCTTGTGCATTTATTTAAAGAGTCTGTGTGCAAAATTTCAGCCCTCTTGCTACCAAACTGAGGGAGGAGAGATAGGTGACACAAAAAGCTCATTTTTTTGTATTGTTGCACACGAATGAACAAAGAAAAAAGTTTGCATCACTCTTGGAGGGTTCTGCATTTTTCAACATGCAAAAAATCCACATCTACTTAATTATTATATAGTATTCCTCATTGTGTAAAAGTAGGTAATTAGGTCTGGAAGGCAAACCTGTAGAAGGTATCTTAGAAGTAGTCAAACTTTTGAGAGGTTAAATTTAAGTGCACTAGAGAATAAACTAAACTCCAGTCTAAAAAACATAGCGACTTTAGTCCCTTTTAGCCTTATTTTTTTTGCAAAGAAAATGTGGACGTTTAAGCGACTTTGTAATTTATTTTCTGCTTGCAACTATTTTAGCACCAATTTTTTCGCTCAAAGACACTTTTGAGATTAATATGAAAAGTACCCTTTTTTTCAGCACTGTTTTTCCCACTGTCAACACCCCTCTTGTACTAAAGGCAATAGCATTAATTTTTCCTTTCGACTTTTGTCGCTAGAAAAAAAATTGAATTTTTTATGAAAAGTGAAAAATATATAGCGATCGATGAAAAAAGTCGCTATGGTTTTTCGACTAGTGAAAGAAGAGTAAAGCCTTACTTCAAGAACAACATCTTCAAAAACAAAGTAATTGTCATCATTGGCTGCTGTAAGTTGGACATCTTTGAGGATAAGTTTGTCTACCATGATGTCATTCTGGACAACAGCATCAACAAGCTTTTTGTGATAGATTATTTCCTGCAATAAAACCCATGGATTAATATATCTTTACCTAAATGTTAAGGACTCTGGATCTTGATTACCTTTTCTCCCACATCACTGCCAAGAACCTGAGCCCAAAGTTTGCCCCTCAGGCTATGTGGGCTACCCCGTTTTAAGAATTCCTGAGATAAAGGTGCATGATTGGCCAAGATAACTTTTTGACCCAAGTTGTAACGTTCAACTTCCAAAGTTATTGTTGGATCCTCCAGAGATGCCATTTTAGGATTGACCCCCAAATGAGGCTCAGCTCTGGAAATTGCCTTAGCATTCATCAAAGAGGTTTCTAATGAAAAAAATAATATTTTTACCTTGAAAATTCAGAGAATTTCTCACGGAGTTGGTTCAGAGACAATGTTGTGAGTGGAACATTTATCAGACCCCAAGGCTTTCCAAGGTTGTTTTCTGCTAGATTTGGGTTGGTCACCTATGAAGTTCATTCATATGTGAAGAAAGGAAAAACAATTGGGCTTACCAGACTGAAAAAATGAACTTGTCCCTTACACAACTTTGACACACCTACTAACAATTTAAGTACATGCGGTCAAAATGTACGCCACTTGCCAGAAATGTCCGCTGTCTTTGTCACTTTTAAAGTATAATTTTTTTACTATATAACAAAATTATACCACATTATACAAACTTTTTTTAGTCGCATATGCATAAATATAACATGCTATGTACCATTGTAAAGGACAACTGTGCAGATTGGCTATAAAGGAAATGAGTTGGTACTAGGAGAGTTTGCCTAACCCCAGTTCGCCAACCACGAGTTTGCCTACCCTATTGGTTTGCCTACCCACCAGTTCACCTACCTGACTAGTTCCCCAACCTACTTCATAAGGTTACTAGTTTGCCTGCCTATCTTCTAAACCTTGATTGGGCCCTGGCCCAGAAGTAAGTCCCAGATGATAAGGCCCTCAGGGTTAGGCCCAGATAGCCCCACATAGTTAGGTCTGGATGATTAGCGGATAGTTAGTTTAGCGATAAAATAGTTTTGGTTGATTTCGTGTAACCTTATGGGCATGGGAATGGACCACCTGGTAGGTAAGCAAACTGATAGGTGAGCAAACCAAAAATAGTTACTAGCTGAGATATGGAGGTTTTTCTGTTTTTATGCAGTTTTGCTGGTAATGTGATTATTTATTTTTTATTTGACTGCTACAAGGCTCATACTATTACAATCAAAGATTGCTGCCTGTTATGTCTCCGCACTTGCTGAGAGGCGAGGCGCATGTCTAAACACATCTGATCTGAGAAGGAAATTTTGTGCGTTGGCTGGCATAGTGGCAAGGCATGCGCTGACTGGACAGTTTCTTTTTCAGACCTCCGTGAGTAGCTTGGATTTCAGATATAAATTGAGGGCATTTTAATATGGAATTCATTCTTTTCTGGACTTCAGACAAGGCTACATTTCTTGCCTACGTTGGCTGGCATAAAAAGTCACGACGGGTTACATCACGACATGCCTTGCTACTGTGTGTTACGTTACATCACACCTTGTGGACAGACGGTGCTTTTGAGGGGTTGGTTCTGCACTTTTCAAAGTTCAAAAATCCACAGTCTTACTTAGGTTTAAATATATTTTTCTCTGATTTTATTGAAGCTCTTTAATTGAATGAATTGGGTTAACACAGCTTTCGATTCATTTACTCTGAGTAGATGGTCAATTATGTCTATAAATGCTCTTGTCACGCTACATCATCGCATTTGTTTGTGATGCTTCATCATCACTTTTGTTTGTGGTGCTGCATCATCACTTTTATTTTTGACGCTTCGCTATCGCTTTTGTGAAGCTATGCAACAGAAAAGGAATGAATTAGGAGGTGGAAAATAGAGTTGTGGGGATTGAGGTGTAGCTTTGGCTGCTCTTAACTCTTATGTGAAATAAACTGACCTGAGACAAGATTTCAAGGAAGTCCTTGGGTGCATATACAGGCCTGAAGAGTGACAAATCAATGTCCAAATTACTCAGCTCTGTCCATTTTGAGATGATCTCCTCTTGCTCTTCTTTACAACGTGGTCTGCAAAATCAAATTTTCATTTAGTCCCAAAACTTACAGTGTTTACTTAATACACTTGATTACCTTGCCAGGCTCATACCTAACTCACTGCACATAGAATTAAGACTTTTCATAATTCTCCTCTCCCATTGGGACTACAAATTTCAATTTTGGGCTAAAGACAGCATTTTTCTCAGAATGTGTTCCATAAAATACCTGTATTTTGATCATGTATGTTAAGGGTTCCTTTCTTTTCACCTGATTGGTGGATGCAAACCACTAGATCAAAATTAAAATCACATTTTGTTCTAAGCCTTTTTTGAGCCACTTCAATCTACCTGTTCAGGTCCCTTTGTCCTCAATAAGTGGAAAACTGCATTTTGAAGTCTAGTTTCTAATCCAGACCTACCCAAGGCTTTCAAGAAAGTTGTGTGAAACTCAGTTTCTGTAACTGCAGGACTGGCAGCCAACTTGCAAAGGTCTTTCAATAATGCAGAGTGTAATGACTCCTGTGACCTTCAATAGAATAAAAATCAGGTTACACTCCTTACATTATTGGCCCATCCTGTGCTTAAAGCACCTTACAGCTTGCTTCACCCATGGAGGTTAAGCTCTCTGCTCATACAGATGTGTCAGCAAGCAAACATCATCCGGCGAGCGGGCACCAGTTTAGCTCAGCCTAGCCTAGAAAAGCCATCATATCTCAGCCCCCAGACAAAATTTAAAAAAGCTGGCAGATAACTTTTTTTGGCGCTAGTATGAGGAGCCTTCATGCAAAATTTCAGCCCACTAGCTTCAAAACTGAGGGAGGAGTTTGAGATAAATGACACACACATCCTGACAGATGACACACGTAAAAAAATCAAACTGTATTAATTTTTCTACTCGCCTCGCTAACTTTGCTCACTCGTGGAGATAAAACATTCCGATTGGGGCTAGATCTGACAACCATAGGTTTTCACGCCTACAGAAAGAGTAATAATGTCAGCTGCCATGGAGGCATAGCCTAAAGGACTGTGCGCTCTGTACATTAATCATCTCTCTGTTTGGACACCTACAATCTAACCTACCTATCCTATTTATTGTCAGGCTTTTGAAGCAAATTTAAAAAATCTTTATTTTTGAATTTTTATGGACGCTTTGCGAATCGAGTTGATGTAAGGAACACTCAAGTGGTCATTAGTTGGCAGGTTAGCCTGAGCGTCAGTTAAACCCAGGTTGCCGGGATGGAAATAAAGCGGGTAACCCAGTTGGCCACCCTGACTCATGGAAAAACAGCCTCCAATCCACTAAAAATAAGGTATCCTATGGCCCCCCTCAAGCAAAAAAGTCTGTTTAATGCATTATTTGGCTAAAAATTGTGTTAAAAAATGGTCCAAAAAAGTGAAAAGCTATGAAAAAATCCACCTAAAATTGGCTTTACCTAATTTCATTTGCCAAACAATTTGCAATTGCATCTGCATTGACTGATCCTCCAAGTGTAGCCATTTTTCAACTTCTATTAATTCTAAGATCAGGTTTTTATTATTTTCTTGCTGCCAACTTACTTTTCTGGTGCTTCAATATTGATCAAACATTTTCTTGATTCCCAATTGAACAACAAAATGCAGGACTTTCTCTTCCATCTTTTTGTACTAGGGTTGTTTTTAAAGTTGAAGAATTGCTTTTGGTTCATTTAAGACTTAATTTGAAAGTTAAAATCTCAAACAAAAAAGAGGTACTTTATGCCTTATATGATATGTATGAGTTGATCCATAGCCCCAATATGTAACTGGCAACTAATTGAGAAAATGTGATGTGAAGCAAAAAAAATATTTTAGACAAACTTCTTCAGGATGAAATCCTTCTGTAATAACCTAAGGGAAAGTGGTCCATTAGTTGTATTTGGGTGGAAAGTTGGGCCCAGTGAAATAATATAAATAGAGTGGTCGACTCCCTGCCAGTTGGGCAGAAATTATTTCAGGGTCCACGGATTCAGCTGTTGAGAGTATTCGCAATAGGCAAAAGATTAGATCTATTTCATAATTTTGGGTGTCTATTTGCCCTCAAAAATTAACAAAAATAAGTTTTAGTGAATCCTAGCCGGTACAGGAACCCTGAAATTTTTGCTATGTGCTCACTATATTACGTATTTCATCTCTCGAGCTGGCCAAAACAGTAAGGGCTTAACCATGGGGCAGAGGCATGCATTTGGCCAAAGTTATGAAAGAACATAAAAATCATGCATGTGCAGTATAGACTCATCCGATGTTAATGCACCATGAACACCTTACATAGACGTTGAATCACGTCTATGGTTACCGCAGATTACTATTACTCTGCCTGAGAGTATATTGTTGATTTTTTGTGATTCGGGGTAGAAAAATTGTTGGAATGGCTGAGGATTGAAACCACAAACTTAGATCTTAGATCTCAGCCTCAGCATCTCTTTTGTACTTGGTTATAGTGTTTGATTTTTATATATTCCAGGATCTCGCTGGCACAGCAGTTAGTGACCGCAATTGGAAAGGCATAACTATTGCCATTGGGGTTATCCTTCTTGTTCTTTGTGGTGTGGCAATATCAGTTAGGGTCCTTACACCACCAGACTCTTTTGGGAAAGGTGACAGATTTTCATTAGGTCAAATACTCAACACCAAGTATTGGCCCAGAAGATTCAATGGAACATGGATCTCAGGTAAATAATCATCAATTTTCATTTTATCCTTGCAGAATGTCCCAGTATAACAAAGTGAAATGGGAATATTTGGGTACCAAAGAAGAAGATGGTTGAACATTAACTGTTTTGTTCCACATAGTATACACACATTTATAAAGGTTACCAATCAATATCTAATGGGCCGGCGGAAAATTATTTCTTATGTAACTACTCCAAGAGGTAGGAAGCGGGTGGAAAACATAGGAACAACAAGTGAAAATGTTCAAGACACAACTGGCACCAGATTATTGCAAAATATCATGTAAACGTCAAAGGGATGGAATAAACACAGATATCAATGTACAAGTAAAGGAAACACTTACTTTAAGTTTGTCGTTTATATACCAACTCTTATCCCATGCAACACATACGTTTTAATCTAAATGTAAGAATGGAACGCAAATTTTGTGTGTCCTTTTGTCGGGGCGTGTGTACAAAAATGAAAAATTTAATATTTCCGGCCAAAGCACGGCAATGAAAAAATGAATTTTCCCAGGCAGCGCACGGCCTGGGTTGCTAATTAGGTATGAAGTTATCCTAACATAGTTGATTTCAACTTGGTTAGCTAAACTATGAGAGGATCAGGAAGGGTGCTGAGGAGAGACACATGCTAGTAAGTTGGCAGGCCAAGTGGTCATGGCATCAGGCTGGGAATCTAGGAGTTCCGGTTTAAACCTCACCATTTCCAGGGAACCATTGACCCGTGTTGTCTAAAAAGCAACTAAATATTCTCAGCCTTAGTGTGCCTTTAATGATTAATTTCATAGGGCGTATTTTGAAAGATTAAGAAAGTTAGTGGGGTCAGAAGACTGTCTATTCATAATTTATAAAGGAATAATAATAATATCTTCATTATTTTTAGAAAATGAGTTTTTATTTCTTGACTTCAAGGGAGGCCTTTCCATTTACAATGCTGATACATTTAATGTATCTGAGATAGTAAAGAGCACAACCATTGTGAGTTTAACAAGATTATGTCTTATGCTATGTAAGAAAACTTATAGCTGCATATAATTTGTAGGGACATCTTGATGTATCCAGGTACAGTCTCTCTTCAAGCAGAAAATTTGTCCTTCTAGGCTACAACTCAGCAAAGGTTTGTAATGATTACTCTCAATTCAAAATCAGCTATGAATTCCAAAAAAATTACTTAAATTTCAGAGATACAGGTTCTCAACTTGGTCTTGTTACACCATATTGGAAATCAGCTCAGAGTGAGAAAATCTTTATTTTTATCTTACTTTTAATATTTATAAAAAAATGTGTTCTCATAATTATAAACAGAACATTTTGGGATGTTTCATCAACAAGTGAACCTAGGAGGTAAATCTTACTTCACTAGCTGATTGGGGCCTAGAATTACCTTGGATAGCTTTTATCTCCTAACTAAATGGAGCAGAATGCAGGTGTTCAAAACCAGTGTTAGAACTTGACCATGACAAAAAAACAATGTTTATGAAAATAAGACACACTGTATGCCAACTTTCAGGTTTATCCACCCGCATTTTACCTGTCTCACCCCAGTTTACGAGTGGCACACCGGAATACACGAACAAATGGTGCAAATTTTGACATAAACTGCCTAAAACACGTGTAAACACCTTAAAATCATGGTACTCCAATCAATGCTCACACAGTCCTTTAAAGTGTATACTATATGAGGGTTCACCTACCTACCTGTTTGCCTACCTACCAGTTCGCCTGCCTACTATTTCACCTACCTTCTGGCCACGTCCCAGGTTGGACCCAGGCCCAGAATGAAGGCCAGTATGAAAACCTCTGCAGGTCAGGTTAAGTTAGGTTAGCAATAAAATAGTTTTGATTAATTTGATGTAACTCTCCGGCCTCGGGCCTGGACCAACTGGTAGGTAGGCAAACTGGCAATCTTATGTAGTAGTAGGCAAACTAGCCAGGTAAGCGAACTGGTAGTAAGGCTTACAAGTCAGGTAAACCAACTCGTAGGTAAGCAAACTAGGGGTTGGCAAACTGGGGGTAGGGGAACTCTTGTAGCTTGGGCCTCACCTGAGGCCTATATTTAGAGATCGGCGACCTGCTAATCTTGAGTATTGGGTACGCAAACTTGTAGGTAGGCGAACTAGTCAGGTAGGCGAACTCATAGGTAGTTGAACTAGTGGTAGGGGAACTCTCATAGTATCCAAGCCATCTCTCTCTAAAAGTAATTTGCTTGGTTTGGACCCTGACCCCTCAACTTCCTTCAAGTTATCTAAAGTGACACTAGGCCCCAGTTGGATAATCTTTCATCCACTTCAAAAGAATAATTTTTGGTTACAATATTCAAACAAGGGGTCTTTCAATCACTACACCAAAACTTCTTTATGCCACATGGTTGACATCTTCAGGTAAACATAAATATGTGAAAGTTATATGATTAACCTACAATAATGTTCAATGTGTTTCAGCAAACAAAACTTCAATGCTTTTCATTGAAAACTTCCATATGTTCTACATTGATGAGGTTTCTGTGGACAATCCTAGAATTACACCAATAAGTGTGACTAACCAGGTCATCCCTGAAGTTGTGATTCATGGTATTCCAGACTGGATTTATGAAGGTTTCCAAATTCTCTTCATGGTTAAGCAAAAATAATAATTTTGATTAATGCTGTTTTAGAAGAGATTTTAAGGCGTGATAATGCCATATGGGTTGCCCCTGATGGTTTAAACCTTGTGTATGCAACTTTCAATGACAGCCTTGTGGGTGAAGTTAAATGGAACATATATGGAGGCTTGACAGATTCTTACTCAAACTCCTACCCAAAAGAGGCTAGTATGAGATACCCAAAGGTAAATAGTGTCGAAAACCTTTAGTACTCACTGAAATGTCTATAACAAATAAGGCTTAGGCTGGCACAACAAATCCAACTGTGACTCTTTGGATGGTTAATCTGACCAGAATGGAGGTTAAGAAGATAAGACCTCCACAAATGTTCAGAAATGGGTGAGACTTATTTCTCAAATAATAAAATTTCAAATAGTTTATCTTCACGAGAAAAATCAAATTTTGCTCGCACACACGTAACTTCACCACAAACTTCCCTGTCTGTTTTGAAGCTAGAGGGGCTGAAATTTCACATAAAGACTCCTCATGTTAATGCCATAAAAGTTACTTATCGAATTTTTGAAATTTTCTCTGCTGCTGAGGTATGGGTATTTTTCTAAGCTAACAGGTGGCCCAGGCTTGGCATTTGTATGAGGAGTCTGCACTCAAAATTTAAGCCCACTTGCTTCCAAACTGAGGGAGGATACAGACGTTAAAGAGGGTGGAGGGCAGATGTTAAAACTGCACCAAAGCCTT
>Ga0194133_10004097_pt1 | contig 19947 bp, 18 predicted proteins | sample TA2KigOf40mmetaG_FD_155448 | JGI IMG/M metagenome (GOLD analysis project Ga0194133, IMG submission 155448) | Freshwater microbial communities from Lake Tanganyika, Tanzania - TA2015055 Kigoma Offshore 40m | ecosystem: Environmental > Aquatic > Freshwater > Lake | place: Tanzania: Lake...
AACTTATTGAGTATAACCATCATGTTACAGTTTTAGATGATCTATCTACGGGTTCACTGAGTAATGTCAAAAATTTACAATCTAATCCTAACTTTAAATTTGTAGAGCATGATGTTAGAAAATCTTATAATATTGAAGTTGATGCAATTTTAAATTTTGCTTGCCCCGCCTCCCCTATTGCTTATCAACAAGATCCTGTACGCACGATAGAAACCAATTTCCTAGGAATTATTAATTTATTGCATTTAGCTAAGGAAACTGGTGCAATGGTAATTCAGGCATCAACAAGTGAAATCTATGGAGATCCTAAAGAGTCACCTCAACAAGAAGAGTATTGGGGAAATGTAAATCCAATCGGAATCAGATCTTGTTATGATGAAGGTAAGCGGGCTGCAGAAACTCTGTGTTTTGATTACAAACGACAATACGGTCTTGATACACGAGTTTTAAGAATTTTTAATACATATGGACCAAATATGTCACAAAATGATGGACGAGTTGTTAGTAACTTTATCGTCCAGGCTTTAAAAAATGAACCTATTACTGTTTATGGAAAGGGTGATCAATCTAGGTCATTTTGTTATGTATCTGATTTAGTAGATGGAATATACAAGTTGTTAACATTGGCTAAACCTATTACAAGCCCTATAAATCTTGGGAGTCCAAACGAGTTTACCGTTTTAGAATTAGCGAAATCAGTAATTGAAGAAACTGGATCAAAGAGTGAAATAATGTTTAAGGCCTTACCTCAAGATGATCCGAAGCAGAGAAAGCCTGATATTTCAAAAGCAATTGAGTTACTTAGGTGGCAACCGGAAATTGAATTATTAGAAGGTATCCGAAAGACCGTTGTTTACTTTAAATCTGTGATATGAAAACAACAAAAATAATTCACATAATCACAACCATCGAACGAGGTGGAGCAGAAGTTCAGCTATTAATTTTGGCTCAACAACAAGTAGAAAGAAAGAATGAAGTTGAAATTTTTTATCTTAAAGGCAATCCTGAACTAGCAGATAATTTTAGAGAATTGGGTATATCTATAAATTCCACTTTAGCAAACAAAAGTATAATCGCTCAGATTTATCATTTTCGACGTTATATGCATAAAAATAATTTCTTAGTGCACGCACATTTACCTCAGGCTGAATTAGTTGCTGCCAGCGCTTGTAAAAATAAGAGATTTGTTATTACTAGACACAATTTCGAGCCGTTTTGGCCAAACAAGCCTAGACTTATTTCAATTTTGTTATCTAGATACACCTCAAATAGGGCTGCTTCAATAATTGCCATCTCAAATGCAATTAAAGAATACTCTTTAGTACGTAAAGAAATAAGTAAAAAGGTAAATATAATTGTGGTTCATTATGGTTTTGCCATCACAAATTCTAAAGTCACCAAAAAGGCTCAAATTGTGCACCCCGAACTAGAGGACTCTAATATATTCAAAATCGGTACAATTGGGCGACTTGTGCCTGGGAAAAACTACTTAACTATGTTCAAGTCGCTAAAGCTGGTCGCTGAAACAATCCCCAATATAAAGATGTTTATAGTAGGGGCAGGAAAGAGCGAAGGAGAACTTCAAAAAGTTTGCAAAGAAATGCAAATTGAAAATTATATTATTTGGATGGGCAAAACAGGCTATGTACAAGAATTTCTAAATCAGATTGATTTATTTGTATTTGCTAGTAAAGGTGAGGGATTCGGGCTGGTTTTATTAGAGGCTATGCAAGCAAATAAACCTATTCTTGCCCCGAATAACTCGGCTATCCCAGAAGTATTAGGAGTTGGTTATCCAGGTTTGTACCCAACTGGCGACCACAGATCATTAGCCGAAAAGATTTTGAGCATAAACAACAATTCAAAGTCGGTTAAGGAGTTAACTTCTGGATATAAGTCCCAACTTGAGTTGTTTGATTCAAAGATTATGGCTAATAAGATTATACAAGTTTATGAATCTATTGGTTTTTAAACTAGAGTGTACTTGCAGATTAGTGATTTAATGTTATGAGACCTACGCCTTATGTAGCTTCACTTAGGATCTATGAGCCATTTGAATCCTTTAATTTGAGGAATCAAAATTTTTGGTCTACAGAATTTTCGAATATGCAAACAGTATTCGAAGAGCAAAATGAATCATTGCGCAAAACTATTACTTTGGATTATTCATATTCAAAAATTGACGGGGCTCACTTTCTGGTAGTAGATAACAAAAGGTTTGTGTCACCGTGGTCTACAGCGGTAAGAAATTACAATGCATTTGATGATTTCACTAAGTCATTACCATCTAGCATTACTAATTACTTTTTTCCTAAGGTTGTTAATAATTCTATGCAAAGTATTTTACCGAGTATCGAAGATAAAGTTTCGCATATACTTTCTTCAACTTGGAGTATTCCTCCCAGATGGTTTGCGCTATTTACGCCAGAAGAAAGAATTAGGGGAGTTGATAATAATGGCCATTTTTCTATTTTAAGGACTTTAATATCAAATGCTAAGGCGAGATGTACTTTTACCCACCAAGCAGTAATGTCGGCATTTGGTGAAGGGGTGGTAGAGGGTGAGATTGCTGAACTTTTAGCCTGGCTTGAAATTTTTGATCAAAAGTCAATTGTTGAATTAGATTATGGAGGGTTGGCAACGTTTTTACATAACTCACTTCTTTCAAATGGAGAGTCTGGCCTTGAGGCAGACTCCTCTATCGAGGATGTGAACTCATCGATAGCCGGACTCGCATCGGGTGATGGAGCTCTTGCTGGAAAGGGCTATGAAAGACTAGTCACGCGCTGGCGTAGGGTGGCAGCTTTTGAATCAGCATCTTAGTTTTTTGTTTTTGTACTTGTTTCAAGGTTAAGTTAAAGGGATACTTCTCTCAATTGGTTTAAATTAGACAATATGGTCTCTTACTGGGAACGGGGAGTAATAAATTGGTCCAAGCTAATTTCCCACCACTATCTGCAACCAACCAGGATAAGTTATTAACCCCAGCTGAGGTTGCTTCACTCTTTAGGGTTGATCCAAAAACTGTTACTAGGTGGGCTAAGGCTGGCAAGCTAACCTCAATTAAGACCCTAGGTGGACACAGAAGGTATAAAGAGTCTGAAGTAAAAGAGTTATTAAAATCAGTACACCCAATACATAATGCAATCAAATAGACAAAAGGTGGTTTTTTATGGGCAGTGATAAAGAAAATATCAACGAAGTAGATCAAAAAGTAAAGATGCTTGCTGCTTTGGCGAAAAAGCAGAAAGGTCATAATTCTGGCAAAAGTGCAGGCCCTACCGGCGGCTCAAAGGTAGGAGCTGGTCAAACCGCTGGAGCTGCGCCAAAAATGCACCGAAGAAAAGCAGGATCGGCATAAAAATTTTGGTTCTAGATTGAATATTTCATCGCTAGAGTACTTTTTACTCTTCGTCTCATCCTATGCATTAGTTGGCATATTAACTCCACTTATGCGAAAAATTGCAATCTCAAAAAATATTTTAGATCGGCCAGACTCAACTCATAAATCACATACAAGTCCCACCCCTTATCTTGGGGGAGTAGCAATAACTATAGGAGTTCTAATTATTACTTATAGCGCCTTAATTATGTCAGGCGCGGGAGCAAATAATTTTTGGCTAGCAACTTCACTACTTGGCCCAGCTGTTGTAATCGGCGTCATTGGTTTATTGGATGATATTAAGAATTTACACCCACTACCAAGGTTTATTGGGCAAAGTTTCGCAGGTGTAGTTGTTGCAAGTATTTTGATATTCACAAATAACTTAGGAAACCCAACAGGATCGACCCTGTTAGATGTTTTAATCACAATTTTTTGGATAGTTGGCATATGTAATTCAATTAACTTTTTTGACAATTTAGATGGTAGCGCTGCAGGCACTATTGTAATATCTGCTGTTGCAACAAGTATTTTGACTTTGATTAACGGTCAAACATTTCTAGCAGCATTTTCACTAGTAGTAGCTGGTGCTTCATTGGGGTTTCTAATTTGGAATAAATCTCCTGCAAGAATTTACATGGGTGATGCTGGTGCGCTTTTTCTAGGTTTTTTGATTGCTACTATTACCGTTAGACTGAATCCAGAGACAGATTCCAGATTTGCTTCTTTTGCAATTCCAATTCTATTGCTCGCTATCCCAATACTTGACACTACAGTTGTAGTCTTATCAAGATTAAGGCGAGGTATCTCTCCTTTTCAAGGAGGTAAAGATCATTTGTCTCATAGGTTAATAAAGTTAGGTTTGTCACGCAGAGTAACCGCTGTTTTACTTTGGTCACTTTCTTTAATCTTTGCTGCAATTGCAATTATTATTTCACTTGATTTATTTACGAATGAATTCATTGGGCTCAGTATTGGAATTGCAGTCTGGATTTTCCTACTAGGATTTTTCTTAAATCAAAAAATTACTTAATTCTTGTGGCTTGGGCCGGGATCGAACCGGCGACCTAACGATTTTCAGTCGTTCGCTCATACCAACTGAGCTACCAAGCCAATCAAATTTGTTACCTTAGTAAATTTGGATTACTAACTTAACAAATTGCGACCCAGACGGGACTTGAACCCGCGACCTCCGCCGTGACAGGGCGGCGCGCTAACCAACTGCGCTACTGGGCCAGCTTTAAAGTAAATTGAAATTTCCTCCAACTCACCTTGCGTCCCCAACGGGATTTGAACCCGTGTTACCGCCGTGAAAGGGCGATGTCCTAGGCCACTAGACGATGGGGACAGTGGAAGAGATAAGGGTATCTGCTGGCAAGTATTGAGCCAAACTGAAGTCCGGTGAGTGTTAGTGTACGGGTAAACTTTATTTTAAGGTGGAAAACAGACCATGATTTTAATGCGGAGATTAGACCATGTTTTTTGAACCACTGGGCATTACCGTCGCTCCGATAATTGCTGAAATAGGACTTGCTCATGAAGGTTCGCTTGGGTTTGCACTGGCTTTTATTGACGCAACAGCCGATGCGGGCGCTGAAATAGTTAAGTTTCAAATACATGATTCAGACAGCGAAAGCACTATAGATGAAAAATTTAGGATAAGTTTTAGCAAACAAGATGAACATCGTAAAGATTATTGGAAAAGAACAAGTTTTAAGGACGAACAATGGGAATTTCTAAAGGAATATAGTGAGTCTAAGGGGTTGAAATTCTTCGCATCCGTGTTTAGCATTAAGGCTATCGAATTGCTGTTGCGCTTAGATGTAAGATTGATCAAGATTGGATCTGGAGATTTACTCAACGAAGAGTTCGCTGAACGTTTAGGGAATTTTAATGGTCGAGTAATTTTGAGCACAGGCCTTGCAAGTTTGAAAGATATAGAAACTTCCATAGATTTATATCGGTCTAATTATGAGCGCAATAATTTAATGCTAATGCAATGCACATCAAAGTATCCTACCCCCCTTGCTGAATCTGGTGCTCGAATATTCGAAGATTGGGAAAATAGGTTCAATATTCCAATAGGTTTTAGTGATCATACTAGTGGACTATCGGCATCTATTGTCGCTTTGGTGCATGGGGCTAAGGCTATAGAGAGACATGTCAATTTCGACCTGAGAATGTTTGGCCCTGATACTAGTTCCTCAATTACTTTCAATGAGCTGGAAAAATTAGTTGATTTTAGAGAGGATTTTGAATTAATTAAAAAACCTTTTGATAAAGATCGGATTGCAGAAGAATTATCTGCAACCAAGAAATTATTTGGTAGAAGTATTTGCTTAAAAAGTAATTTACCAAAGGGTCACATATTAATCAGGTCTGATCTGACACTCAAAAAACCAGGTGGTGGAGATTTTACTTGGAACGACATTGATAAATTGATTGGGAAAAAATTAAGTAAAGATGTTTCGAATAATGTTCATTTATCAAGAAATGATATAGCGGAGTTAGAATTTTGAGGACTATTTGTTTCGTCGTAAATAGTCGGGCCAACTATGCGAGGATTAAGACCGCCATTGTTGCTGCGAAAAGTAATAAAAATTTTAATACTGTCGTAGTACTCGGCGCATCAGGCCTTTTGTTTAATTACGGGTCAATCGAACCAATTATGAAAGCGGATGGAATAGAGGTTGATTTTAGAGTATATTCAGTGGTCTCTGGAGATTATCCAGAACTTATGGCTAAGACCACAGGGCTTGCGATAATCGAACTCAGTAGCATTTTCGCAAAAATTCAACCAGATTTCGTCGTGAGTATTGCAGATCGTTATGAAACTTTAGGTACAGTAATTGCAGCTAGTTATATGAACATTCCAGTAATTCACACTCAAGGTGGTGAAATATCAGGGTCAATCGATGAATCTGTTAGGCACGCCTGCACAAAACTATCCCATCTCCATTTTCCAGCAACTGAACAATCGGCAAAGGTTATTAAACAACTCGGGGAGGATCCAAAAAGTATATTTGTAACAGGGTGCCCTTCGATAGATGTTGTTAAACAAGCGACCGATATGCCGATTTCAAATGTTTTAAGTAATTATAAGGGAGTAGGCAATGAGTTGAATTATGATGGAGAATACATTTTAGTTTCTCAACATTCAGTTACAACCAGTTATTTGAATGCCAGAGATCAGATTTTACAGACTTTAAATGCTGTACAGGAACTTGATATGCAAACAATTTGGCTATGGCCAAATATAGATTCTGGATCCGATGCCATATCGAAGTTGTTAAGAGAGTTTAGGGAGAAGAATACAGAAAATAAAATTACTTTTTATAGGAATTTTTCAGCTGAAGACTACGCCAGAATTTTAAGGAAGTGCTCTTGCATAATTGGGAATTCAAGTTCAGGCATAAGAGAATCTGCATTTCTCGGCACCCCCAGTGTAATTGTAGGTGAAAGACAGTTTGGTCGAGAGCATGGAAAGAATGTAATTTTTGTAAAACATGATTCAAATGAGATTTTTAAAGCTGCTGTGCAGCAAATAAGGCATGGAAAGTATGAAGGTTCAGATCTTTTTGGCACAGGTGATTCGGGGGAAAAAATGATCTCAATTATCGAAAATTTCATACCACGCATTCAAAAAGTTTTTTATAGGAGTTAGTATCAAAACTACTATTTTATTCCTTGAGAGGTGTAGCTTAGATAAAGCTGAGTTAATTTTATTGTTAAAGCAGTTCAATATTCATTTTATGTATGAATCTGGATTAAAAATTGTAAACAAATCTTCTGTAACGCATTTGTATACACGAATATATCAAAAGTTGGATAGGAAATTTCTTGAAATGTTTTCAAATTTGAGAGTTATTGTATGTCCAACAACTTCGTTAGATCATATTGATTCGACTTATTGTAACGAGAAGAATATAAGAATTATTTCATTAGCGGGAGAGAAAAATTTTTTACAAGATATCACTTCAACTGCAGAATTAACTGCATGGTTTATTTTAGAATTAGCCAGAATGCCATCAAAGTACCATCAGATCGTTTTAAATGGTTCTTGGGATCGGTATAAGTATCGAACGGAAAGCTTAAGTGGAAAAACATTAGGAATTATCGGGCTCGGAAGAGTGGGCACTCAAGTTGCTAATCTTTTCCATAATTTAAATATGAATGTTATTTTTTATGATACAAATAATAGCATAAGTACTAGTTACAGAAGAGTTACTAAGTTAGAGGAAATTGCAGAGAAATCAGATTTTATCTCCATTCATGTATCTGGAGTTTCACGCAATAAAGATCTAATCAATACAGATTTCTTTGGTAAACTTAACCCAAAAGGGGTTTACTTAATTAATACATCTAGGGGGTTTGTTGTCAATGAACCTAACTTATTGAGTAATATTAGAAATGGAAAAATTCTAGGTTTTGCAGCTGATGTTCTAGTAGATGAGGAGGGCAAAGGCAGCTTATGGTTAGAAAAAAATTTAATTTGGCAGGAAATGAAATTGAATCATAACATTATTATCACCCCACATATAGGAGGTTCCTCTGCTGATACACTAGCGAAAGTTGATAGATTTTTGATTTCTAAAATTTCTGGTGAATTATGAGAAGTCAAGAATTGTGTGAGTTAATTTCTTGGTTTGATTTGGCTAAAATTCTATAATGGGTAAGAGCAATAAGAACCTGATGATTCTAATTCCTGCGCGAGGAGGTTCAAAGGCAATCCCAAGGAAAAATCTTATTGAACTTCAGGGGAGGCCACTACTTGCTTGGACAGCAGATGTAGCTTTAGGTTCTAATCTAACTGATCATGTAATTCTAAGCACAGATTCACAAGAAGTGGCAGAGATTGGAAAATCCCTAGGATTAATAGTCCCATTTTTACGGCCACTAGAGCTTGCCAATGATGACACACTCCAAATTGAAGTAATTAAACATGCTTTATCTGCAATGAGGGAGGAGCGGAATCTCGCTTTTGATTCAGTGATGCTTCTACAGCCAACGACGCCATTTAGAAAAAAGTTAACTCTTCTAAAGGCTTATGAATATTTTATCAATGAAAAAGCAGATACTCTTATAACAGTTTCGAACATATCAAGAATGGATCAATCAACGATATACTCGAACCCAAAAAAACTTCAAAGCGATTTATACTTATTGCATAATCATGAAGTAGATATCAGCGCACCTCAAGGGACTTTGAGGCAAAATTTTAAGGAGAAATGGTGGAGAAATGGTGGGATTTATTTATTCAAGGCTTCTATCCTAATCAACAAAAACTCGCTGTATGGTGGAAAGACCATTGGGCTATCTACAGATTTAATTGAAAGTATCAATATTGACACTTATAGCGATTTGGATTTAGCAAATATTGTTGCATTAGGATTGAAAAGAAATCAAATCTAATAAATTTAACAATCTAAAATAATTTATGTACTCAGAAAACCTAGTGAGAAGTGCGGCTACTGCGTTATCGACTGGAAAACTTGTTGCATTTCCTACCGAAACTGTTTATGGGCTAGGGGTAGACGCGATAAATAAGGATGCGGTAGCCCATCTTTATCAGGTCAAGGGGCGACCAAGTGATCACCCACTGATCGTTCACATCTCATCTATGGCAAATTTAGATAAGTGGGCAAGAGAGATTCCAGAATATGCAATTAAACTTGCGCGCGCCTTTTGGCCGGGACCAATGACATTAATTCTTCCTAGAACAAATCTGGCAAAAGATTTTATAACCGGTAATCAAGATAGTGTTGGCATAAGGGTTCCATCACACCCATTAGCAATTGCGTTGTTGACAGAGTTTGAAGATCAAGGCGGCCTTGGTGTTGCCGCCCCTAGTGCAAATAGATTTGGCAAGGTTTCACCAACAACAGTCGATGCCGTAGTTGAAGAGTTATCTGGTTACCTATCACCTACTGATTTAATTTTAGATGGCGGTCCCTGCGAAGTTGGAGTTGAATCCACCATTTTAAATTGCACACAAGATCTCCCTGAGATATTACGCCCTGGTGCTATAACTGCCAAAATGATTAATGAGCTTATTGGTTTACAGGTAAATCAAATTGCAACGGGCAGTAACAAATCTACAGTTAAGGCCCCTGGCTTACTCCAATCTCACTACGCACCAAAGGCAAAGGTATTTCTCTCAACTAAACCAAACTTAGGAGATGGTTTTATTGCACTATCTGATGTATCAACACCCCCTGGTGCTATCAGATTAGCCTCGCCTAAAAATAATAAAGAGTATGCCCAACTTTTATACCAAGCATTACGTCTTGCCGACACTAAACAACTACCCAACGTCATTGTAATTCCGCCAACCGGGGATGATCTAGCGTTTGCCATTTGTGATAGATTAGAAAAATGTGCTTATAAGAGTTAACTTCTCCAATTAAGTAGTTTTCTACTGTAAGTGTAAAAAACTCACAGTTAAATCTCTGAAAAAAAGAATTAATCCCCCACCTGGACCTACTACCCCAGCTACAACATAACTAGATAATGGGCCAAAAGCAGATTTAATTTGGGGAGTAGACAGAGAGATATAAATTGATATCTTTAGCCCTATGAAATCCTGCGGCAAGTCAGGGACCGCCATAAATCTTGAAAAGGGAGCACAAGTAAAATGAATAAAAACGTAACTAAGGCAAAACCAGCTCTAATAGCCCTTACTCTTGGGTTACTCATCTCCACCGCCTCGGTTATTACCGCAGCAGAGGCGGCCTCCATTAAAAATGGTGTGGCGTGTAAGAAATCAGGGCAAAAGACCAAGACTGGTAAGAAAAATTATGTCTGTGGCAAAAATCCTTATGTCACCCCAACAAAATTGACCTGGATGCTAACTGGTTGCCCTGAGGCTTATGATCTATATGTAGAGGCAAAGGATCAATACGGTATATTTAAAGATATTCTCTCCGCCTCCCCTGAAGGGATTGCAGAGCTTGGAAATCTTCAAAAGAGTATGGACTCCTTAGATACCCTAATGAAGACTCAGGTTTGCAAAAAGGGTAAATAAAGCTATTAAATTTTTTACTCTTGGTCAAACAGCAGTTGAAAAGCAGTTGTTTAGATAGGGATAGGATGCGCCCTTAGCGTAATTGAAAATACGCCTAGGTGAATGGGGCCTTTAGCTCAGTCGGTAGAGCAACAGACTTTTAATCTGTGGGTCGTCGGTTCGATCCCGACAGGGCCCACAATAAGTTAAATTAGTGTACTAATTATTCAAATCCTTGCAATCTTGTTTGAAGCAATAATCTAATCTTTTTGACCTGGTTGAATTGAGTTCAACGTACAGAGCCAAAAACTAGTATTAGGGTAAACTTTCCAAATGAATTTCTTTGAGAACCTTAAAAATAATGAATTCTATGTAATTGCTGAAGCAGCCGATGCTCACTACGGAAGTATTGATCGAGCAAAACAAATGATTTTGGAAGCAAAGCAAGCGGGATCTAATGCAATTAAATTCCAACACCACATTCCAGATGCGGAGATGCTTAGAGATATTCCAATGTCGAATAACATGAGAGAGCCTTTGTATGATTTTTTAGTTAGAAATGCTTTGAATATTGAGCAACATATTGAGTTGAGTAATTTTTGTCATCAGAACTCAATTGATTACTTATGTACACCATTTTCATTAAAGGCTGCTAATGAGCTAGAAGAAAACATAGATATGATTGCATATAAAATTGGTAGCGGTGAAATGTTAGACCACCCAACAATTCAAGAAATAATGAAGTTTAATAAGCCCATGATTATTTCAACTGGCATGTCAACTATTGACGAGATAGATTTAACTTATAGTATTTTAAAAGATCATCCTGCCGGATTAGTACTAATGAATTGTACGTCGGCTTATCCTCCAAGTTATTCAGATATACATCTATCATTCACCAAGGAAATGCAAAATAGGTATCCCAAAGCAATTATCGGTTTTTCTGATCATTCGCCGGGCTATGAAGTGATTTTAGGAGCTTTTGTATTGGGCGCCAAGGTAATAGAAAAGCATGTAACACTCAGTCATGATCTTTCTGGGCCCGATCAGTCGGTCAGCATTGACTTTTTGGATTTAAGCAAGATGATTTCTCAGTTAACCAATTTGAGTCTTGCAATGAAATCTCCCAAAATTATCCATGATAGCGAGATTGAAATAAGAAAGTGGGCACACAGATCACTTGTTTACAATTCATATTTTAAATCTGGTCACATCCTTAAGGTTGGCGATATTTGGGGTAAGCGACCTGGTACAGGAGTACCGTCAAGATTCATTAGTTATTATATTGGCAAAAAACTAAAGCATGATGTAGTCGAGAATTCCCTACTATCAGTTAAAGATTTCGATTAAATGAAATTACTGTTTGTTTTGGGCTCACGGGGTGAGTGGGGTTATATCAGACCTCTAATTAGGCTGGCACAGGAATCAGGCCATGAGGTTGAAATCTGGTGTGCAAACATGTCGGTGTTAGGCAGGTTTGGAAAATTAAGTGAGGTAATAACCAACGAAGGTTATCCAGTAGTTGGCGAGTTTTATACAGCAATAGAAGGTGATGACAATATGGCTCTTGCCAAGTCATTTGGTTTGGTTACTCTAAGTGCTTCTGACTGGTTAATGAACAACAAATATGATTGGGTGATAGTTTCTGGTGACCGAGTAGAGCAATTAGCTTTTGTTATCGTTGCATCTTTGAGAAATCTTGCAATTTGCCATATACAAGCTGGTGAGCGAAGTGGAAATATTGATGGAAAAAATAGACATGCAATTGCAAGATATGCCCATATTCATATTGCTGCTAATGAGGATGCGGCAGAGAGATTGATTAGAAGCGGGGAGGATGCAGATCGGGTAAAAATTACCGGAGCTCCGCAACTTGATGACTTATGGACCCAAACACTTCCCTCACTTCACGAGCTTCTGGAGCGAACAGTAGTTACTGCCGAGAGATTTATTTTGGCAGTCTTTCATGGCGTTACAGAGGATTTAAAGGGGTCGGAGTTAGGAATTAGTATTTTGGTAAAAGTTTTATCTGAATTGGATTTACCAGTTATTTGGATTGGATCAAACAATGACACTTTGGGTAGCCAAATTGAGAGGCAGGTAATTTCAAATTTAAAAGTCAATGATAGGTTTTATTCAAATTTAAATAGACTTGATTATCTAGCCCTGCTTTCTAGTTGTGAATTTATAATAGGTAACTCATCTAGCGGAATTCTTGAGGCTCCGACATTTGGAAAACCAGCAATAAATTTAGGACCAAGACAAATGGACCGTTATCGAGGCGTTAATGTGATCGATTGTGAATATAATGAAGCATCCATTTTGCATTCAATAAATAAGGCATTATCTGACGAATTTAAAGCAGAATGTAAAAAATTTGAAAATCCTTATGGCCACGGAGATTCAAGTGCTAAGATCTTAAAGATACTTGAGACCACACCGATAAATTCTAAATTTCTGATGAAGCAAATTACATACTAAGGAGTGTATTTGATGCAATATCATGATTCATTAACTATTGCGGACCTGATTAGGCATATTGGTACAGAACATGAGCGCACATGTATTCTAGAAGATTCCAGTGGAAAACTTTATGGAGTAGTTAGCCAGGGAGATCTATTAAAAGCGATATGGAACGGGCATGAATTAATCACCCCAATTGATAAAGTAATAAATCCAAATCCGATATTTATTCGTAGCGAAGTTGCAGATCCCGAGAAAGAAGCACTTAAATTATTTACCAAACACGGTATTTTACTTGTTCCTGTGATAGATAAAACTAGAAAAATTCAGAGGGTAATTTCTATTCGAAAAATTATGAGTGAAAAATATGATAGTTAGTGAGGAGCAAATCTGCATAATTTTAGCAAGGTCAGGTTCCAAGAGGGTACGGGAAAAGAACCAGCAAGAAATCAATAATAAGACTCTAATCGATTATGCGGTAGATTGCTGTATTGAGAATAATATGAAAACTATACTTTCATCAGACTCTGAAGAAATTTTAGCCCCATATGTAGGTAGTAAAGTAATACTTCATAACCGAAGTGAGCAAAACTCAACCGACCAAGCCTCTTCAGAAGATGCCCTTCGAGAGATTCTAAACTTTTATGCAGTCCAACCAGAAACTGAAGTATTACTTGTTCCACCGACCAATCCGTTACGGACGTCTAATGACCTCAAATTATTTCTTGAAATTTGGCACAGCAAAGCTAAACCAAATGGGTATGATCAAGCTATATCTGTTCAATCTATGAATAATGATTTCTGGTATTTTGAAGATAACCGATTAATCAGAGTTAGAGATAAGATTTTTCAAAAAGTCGAGCCTAGAATAAGCCAATTTCGAGAAAAAATTTTTTTGGAAACTAGCGCAATATATTTAACCCCAGCTAGGTTACTTTATAAAGGAGTATCTCTAATTGGAAGCAACCCATTCCCAATTGAACTATCCAAAATGGCCGCGCTTGACATAGATACGGACAGCGATCTAGAAATTGCTCAAAAACTCATGCTTTTATGAAAGACCTACAAGTTTTTTTGTTTCAGCAAAGTTGGTTCCATCTTGGCAGTTTAATGGAATCCATATTAGTCGAATTCAAAAAAACCAAAAAAATAGAAATTTATTTTTTAGGAAAAGGTCTAATTGTATATCCGATAGATGTACATCAAATTTTTTGGAGGCAGAATCGCTTGATGCCAGCACCAGAAGTAGTTATGTCAAATTTTCTCAAGGAGCATTTTAAAGAATCACAAACAAATTTTACATTTACTTATGCAAATTTAATACAACATAAAAGAAAATCAAATTTACTCGGTAAATTTACCGACTTGAGTAGTTTACAGAAGGTAAAATGGAACAATACATCTATTGGAATGGCAATAAGTAGTTACCTAATTTCATTGACCAAAGATTCCAGTCCTAATTTAAATCATTTTCAAAATTTAATTATAAATTTAGAGTTTACTTACTATCAAATATTTCAGTATTTGGAAAGCCTTAATTTGAATTCTAGTAACAACGAGATTTGGATTTATAACGGTAGACCTTTTCATGAGAGAACTGTTGTAGAGTTTGCAAAAAAAAATAATATAAAGTTGAAATATTTTGAAATTGGCGGTGAAGGCTTTAATCAAGAAAGGTCGATTTTACATGAAGAATCTCCACACGATCGACTAAGACACCAACAGTCAATTGAGGCACATTGCCAAACTAATCCTCTAAATTATGACTCAATTGAAAGTTGGTTTAAAAAACAGCAATTTTCAATGAGTGATTCACATTTAAAAAAATCTTATTTTGATAGTTCACGCGAAAATTCCTCAAGTACCTTTGTATTTTTTTCAAGTAGTGATGATGAGGTAGCTGCAATTTCTGATTCCTGGCAGAGTAGTTGGGGTAATCAGTTAAATTGTGTGGCTGAATTAATTAAATATTTTGAGTCACATCCCGAATTATCTTTAATAATTCGAGTTAATCCAAATCAAGGAAATAAGTCTAAGCAGGATAAGTTAAGATGGAAAGCCCTATCATCTACTGCCAGAAACATTAAAATTTATAATTTTGATTCTAAGGTGAACAGCTATGAACTATTGGCAAAAGCAATTGGAGTATTCACCTTTGGCTCTACTATTGGGGTTGAGTGTGCCTACTATCGTAAACCAGCTGCTTTGTTGGCCCCTGCTAGGTGGGATCAATTAATTCCCCACAAATATTTGCAAAACAATTTCCAACTTGATCAGTGGGTGCAGAGTACGGTCAGTAATTTATCTCCGAATGTAGAACATTTAAATGCATGTTATGAGGGAAGCCTAAAGTGGGCGCATTATATGAACACGGCAGGAAGACCGTGGAGCAAAATCGTGGTAAAAAAAGATCGTCGAGGAGTAAGCGTTGGTTTTCTCAATGGTAAGTCTTTAAAACCAAATGCAGTTATAATTGGCCTTTCCAGGTCGGTTAAGTGGTTACATTTTCAGTTGAGGGGGACAAGGACCTTTAAAAAAGGGTTAAGGCTGTGACAGCTTATGCATAAATATAGCCAATTGTCCGATTTATCCCTTATTCACTACAATTCCATTGGCAAGCCGTAGAGGTGAGTAGAGGCAACGACGGTTGGCTCTGTAAGACAAAACCGGTTTAAGCAAGGGGCAAAACAAATGGCATTCAAGGCCAAGAAATCCAAGGCAGTTGTGGGATCAAATCCTGCTTCATGGAGCGTTGCCCAATTTTCATCTTTTTATATATCAAACCGATCTGAGCTTATAGCCCATGCCAATCGGATTGTTAAGGACAAGGCAAAGGCCGAAGAGATCACCCAGGAAGCTCTAGTGAAATTCATGCTAGCGGCCCCTGAACTATCAAGTGATTCTCACGCCCTTTCCTACCTCCACCGCACTATTGAAAATCTATGCATCGATCTATTTAGAGCAGAAAACCGTAGACCAAATCTTGTTGCCCTAGATGATGTTACCGCTGAAGTTGAATCTATCTGGCAGGCCTCTGGAGATCATTCTGTAGCAATATCAGCCGCAGAAGATGCCGCAATTATTCGTCAGGCCTTGTCACTTTTATCTCCAGCAGAGCGCGCTGCACTTGTTATGTGGGAGGTTGAAGGGCGCTCATCAAAAGAGATTGCAAAGGAGCTTGGAATTAAAGAGAGCTCAGTTCGTCATACAGTATCTCGAGCTCGTGCATCTTTACGTAAGGTCCTATCTGAGCTTGTTATTGATGAGGCTCGCGGCTTAACTGCACTGGATCTTTTGTCTACTACATATAAAAAAGCTGTTGAGATCGCTGGTAAGTCATCCAAGATTGCACTCACTTTTATTTTGGTATTAACCGCATTTCTAGGTCTGAACTCTCTAACTGGTAGTGAGTCTAATACATCAATAATTACCACCTCCTCTTCTCAACTGAATTCAAGTCAAGATACGCCCCGTGTATCTGAACCACCACTTGTGGTTGAACAACCAGTAATTAAATCCGTAGAGGTAAATAAACCGGTGGGTGTCAAGAATTCAATCTCTGCCGAAGAGTATGCAGACCATATGCAACTTTCTTTAAATCAACTTGAGACTGTGACTCTAATGCTTCAGGCACTAGATCAAGCAGATGGTGGGCCAGCGCCTACCGAATAACTAGATTTCCATTGCCTGGCGGCATTACACGTGTGTGCCACAAGGAAATGGAATTGGAAGATCCAAAAGATCTTCAAAGCCAGATTAAGAAATACTTAGTCTGACTTAACGAAAGGAAATAAATGTCTACAAAGACACTACGCAAGCGTATTTCGCTTGTTGCAGTTACGGCACTTACGGCAGGGGTTCTTTCTGTTGTAAATGCACCTGCAGCAAACGCTAATATCAATGAACAAACCATGATAGCGATTGCAGCTGGAGGCGGGTTAAAAGTTGCTACTGGAGCTAATACAACTGGTGCTACCGTTGTAAATGCTAATCAAACATCTTCATTAAGCCTCGGGTTGTTATATAAAGATGCATCTACTACAACTGCTCAAACTGCAACCATGATAGCTGGTGGCGCTTTAGTTTTGATTGGTTTTGAATCAGCTGCCACAGCTCAAGCGTTTTCAGCTACAGGTGGAACCTTCTCATCACCTGTTGGTGGTGCTGGTTTACAAACTGCCACAACCGTTGAGTATGGCTTAGGAAGTACTGCAATATTGCTTAAGGGCGATAACGCAACAGCTGTTGCTGTTAGATGGACAACTTCAACTCCTGGTACTTACACCGTGAGTTTGGCTGTATCCACAGACACAACAAATTTCACTACTCTTGCTACTAGGGGTGCTGGAACTGTTCGTGGAAATATTACTGTAACTGTAGTTGCAGCATCAGCTGGTGGCTCATATAGTGCTGCCAATAGTGCTTGCTATCGAGCTGACTCCGCTACAGCAGTAGCAGCAGACTCAACTACCGACCTCCAGGATGGAGCCTCTGCATACATTCAATTAAATTTGAATGATGCATACGGTTCAGATTTGCCTAATGGCAACCTTGTTGCTTCCGCAACAAATGGTGGTCTGATATCAATTGGTACTGGCACCCAAGCTGTAGGAACTGCTTCAACTGTGGTTGCTTACGATAACGGCGCTTCTGCTTCTGATACTTATGGAACAGTGCGTTTGAGTCAACCAACAGCTGGTAAACCACTCACTTCAACCGTAACTGTTACCTACAATGGCACTGTTGTCTGTACTAAGACAGTAACCATTTCAGGTAGTCCAGATTCGTTGAGTATCGCATTTCTTGGATCAGGTAACTTAGGCACCGGTACTGCTAATGCCTACTGGTTAACCAATGAAACAGGTACTGCAACACCTCATCGTACTGCTGGACATTATCTTGTATTACTTAAAGATAGTGCTGGAAATATTGTTAACCCAGCTTCCACTGATTCATTCTCAGCGGACTCTGCCACTCTAACAACAACTGTTACTGCATTGACAGTTCCAATTGCAAGTGCAGCGACATCAACTGCCTACTCAGCAACTGATGTATACAGCTACACCCCAGGTACCTTTACCTGCGGAGATACTGCTGGATCATCAAAGGTGAAGTTAAAACACACCGCTGCTTCCACCGGCAAAATTATTGTTGGCGAGTTCACAGCACGTTGTGCTGGTGCACCAGCTACATACAAGGCTTCTTTTGACAAAGCTTCATATGTTCAAGGAGAGATTGCTACCTTGACTGTGTCATTCTTTGACTCAAAAGGAAATCCTGCAAATAGCACCAATGCAATCGGATTGCTTACTGAAACTGTTTCACAGATGACAAGAGTCACTGGCGTAGGCGATGCAAACACAAGAGCTAAAGCCGATGGAACTAGGACCTATAAGTACACTGTAGGAACCTCATCTGGGTTGACTGCAGGTACATACAATGGCCTAATTGAGTTCGGATCTCTAACTGCATTAGGTGGCACTACACAAACTGTTACTTACAAAGTAAGTACTGGTGCTGATACAACAACAAACGCTGACGTTCTGAAGTCGATAGTTGCGTTAATCGCATCAATTAACAAGCAGATTCAAGCGCTACAGAAGTTGATTCTAAAGAGGTAAGTTCTACTCCGTAGGTAAACTTCTCATCAAATTAGGTCCCTCCTCAATGGAGGGGCCTAATTTTTATTTCCTTACGCTTATTTGATTACCTCCACTCCGCTGAGAATCATTAAGACTTGAGTCAAAAAAAGGAGAATTGATCGTATTTGTGATTCAAGTTAACCTAGATATAAATTTATTAATGAAGAAATGGAATAATAGAGATTTATTGCCACTATAATCATGGTGTTATATAAATTGTGGATGGGAGATATTAACTCCATCCGCTGAAGGGGTATTTGGGTGAAGTCTGAAATAAGTTATATGCGTTCTCTCGTGGCAGCAGTCTCTTTAATTACCTTAATACTCACCCCATGGTTAAATTCAGATGCATTAACTATTCCAAAAATTATAATTCTTTTCCTCACCGGAATGTTTTTTTTACCACAAGTATTATTTAATTTCAGACAATCTTTGAGTAACATGTGGCTAAAAATAATATTTTTCTTGGCGCTTTTATTCTTAATTCAAATGATAATCGCAATTGTTTTAAGTAGTGCACCATTTGAACAACAATTATATGGAAGAACAGGACGAGGCCTTGGATTTATCACCTTTTTTTCATTAATAGTAATATTGCTTGCTACTGCTCTATTCACTAGTATCAATCAAATAAGAATCATTTTATTCGGTGCTATTTTTTCTACAATTTTGACTTCAATTTATGCAATTTTTCAAAAATTTGGTTTAGATATTTTTGAATGGAATACAAGAACTAATGGAATTATTGGCACATTAGGTAATCCAAATTTTCAATCTGTAATAGCAGCATTTGCACTAGTACCTTCGATATTTTATTTAAAATCGCACAGGAAACGTAACCTCTTTATCTCTTTTTTATTTGGATCCATTTTATTAGCCGTGATTTATTTTAGTCAGTCGACCCAAGGGTATATTTCAGTCGTAATAGCTATTTTTATATATTTAATATTAATTATATATTATAAGAGTAAATCGCTTTTTAAAGTTATGTCTGCACTATTTTCTATGGTAATAGTTTGTATTATTTTAGGAATGGCGAATCAAGGCCCACTGGCTGATTTCTTATACAAATCTTCAGTAAAGTCCCGTGCTGAAATGTGGCGCACAGCTGTTGCAAGTGCTAACGATAATCCCTTTTTTGGAGTTGGCCTTGACTCTTTTGGGGATTGGTCTAGATTTTATACTTCCGCCAGTGATGCTCAGGGCGTGAATGAATTCATTGACAGTGCTCATAATTATTTCTTAGATTTAGCCACATTTGGTGGTTATCCTTTAGCAGTTACATATTTTTTGATTATAATCTTAACTCTTGCAGCATTTCTCGCTATGTTCAGAAAAAACGAATTTAATAAAGAGATTGCAAGTTTATTCTGTATGTGGATAGTTCTACAAGCTCAGTCATTGATTAGCCCTATAAACATTGTACTCATAACATGGAGCTTTTTGATCTGTGGAGC
>Ga0194133_10004098_pt1 | contig 19945 bp, 19 predicted proteins | sample TA2KigOf40mmetaG_FD_155448 | JGI IMG/M metagenome (GOLD analysis project Ga0194133, IMG submission 155448) | Freshwater microbial communities from Lake Tanganyika, Tanzania - TA2015055 Kigoma Offshore 40m | ecosystem: Environmental > Aquatic > Freshwater > Lake | place: Tanzania: Lake...
AACTGAGGGTGGTTTGTCTGCGATAAATGCTGATTGGCAGATTGCAGATGTTATGTTAGATACGGCAGGACCAGCTGAAGTTGATGCTCGAATTAGAATTGTGATTGGAAAAGATGCGCTCACTCAGTTAGCTAAAAATCCATCATTAAAAGAGATAAGAAGTGGTGAGGTAGTAATTGATGAGGATTCCTATACTGCCAAGATTAAGGGGCGCACCCTTGATCTAACCTTTAAAGAGTTTGAATTACTAAAGTATTTAGCTCAACATCCAGGAAGGGTATTTTCTAGATCTCAATTACTACAAGAGATCTGGGGTTATGATTACTTTGGTGGAACTAGAACAGTTGATGTTCATATTAGACGGCTTCGTTCAAAGTTGGGACCAGAGTTTGAATCTGTAATTGATACGGTGCGCAATGTTGGATACCGTTTTAGTCAGAATGGTTCGCAAACCCCAGTTGATGCCATCTAACTTACCTATTTAAGTTACCCCGTGCTACACCCACAACGCCTATCTAAGTCTCAACAAGAGGTAGCCATTCTACTTAATATAAACTGTAAAAATCCTCACTAAAGGTAATTAGGGTTTCGATATAACTACTGCCGGTAATTCCTAGGTTTTGGGCATCAGGGGGCGCAGTTACTGGCTCAAAACAAATTCCTGCATCATCTTGGGAGTAGATCATTAAATATGGTGAATCAGACTCCATACTCAATCTGGCTGCCCCCGGCCATACTATTTCTGGGGTGCCAATAATGTCAGTAAAGGTGTCATCCCAGGGGGCAGGTGTCGGTGATATCAACTGCCCAGTTGGTAGGTAATCATCACCTCGCTCAAACATTTTCTTTGCCTTAAAAACAATTTCCGCACTACCTCCCTTACCAACATCTCTTGGAAACCAGGGATGAAAACCAAGTGTTACCGGCAGATCACAACCTGCTGGTTCATAATCTAATGACCATCTAAGTGCGTCATCTAAGATTTCAAATTTTTGGGTAACAGATGCGCCATTAAATGGCGGAGGTAGCTCTAAGTATTGCGCGCCATTTGCAATATCCTCCCAAGAAGATGAGACACCAAAACCAATTAAGGCATGTGGTGGAAATACATTATTTGGGAGTTGAAACCCTTCACCCTTTGAATTTCTTATAACACCATCTCTTATTCGCCCAGCAAAAGGAGCCATCGCAAACCAACCCCAGGTATAACTTTGTCCTCTAAAGGGTAAGACAAACTCCATATCCCGCCATTGCACTGAGGCCAGCCGTGCCCCCTGATCTAAATCAATTGCAATTGATATTTGATCACCATCAATATTAAGCACTTTGTTTAAGCACTTTGTGATACTCCTTTTTATTTAATCTCAGCTTTTGATGGTGGTAGGGCGCCTGTTCTAGAGACTGTAATAGCTGCTGCCTTTGCCGCTCGATCCAGCATTACAGATAATCTCATCCCGGTTAATTTATCTAAGCCATCCTCAATAATTGCCTCAACTAGAATGGCACCCACTGTATCTCCTGCACCCACCGTATCTGCTACAACTACCTGTTTAGCATCTACTGCCACCTTTTCATTTTTTCGATATCCAGTCAAGCCCTTATCACCAAATGTAACTACAATTAACTCTGGCCCCATAGAAAGCCATTTATTTGCAACCTGGTCTACCTCAACTCCTGGATATAGCCAGTAAATATCATCATCACTGACTTTAACTGCATTAGATATTGATACCCAGCGTTCAACCTGCCTCACATACTGCTGCCTATCACTCATTACAGCAGGTCTGATATTTGGATCAAAGACAATTGGTGCAACAGTTGCAACCTTCTTTGCCCACTCAAATAAGACAGATGCTGCAGGTTCTATCGCTGTTACCAGAGTGCCAATGTGAAGAAGTAATGGTTTATTCTCTACTGCATCTGGCAGCCATGAGTGTGAAAAATCAAAGGTAGCAGTGTTATCGATAACAAACTCATATGTAGCACTGCCTTTTGAGTTTAAAGAAACTATTGCAAGACAGGTTGGCTTATCGGAGAACTTAACAAAATCTAGAAGCACGCCGTCTCTGTGTAACTCTTTAAGAGCCATCTGACCATACTTATCACTTGAAATACCATCAATAAACTGAGTAGTAATGCCAAGCTTTGATAATGCTTTTGCAGTATTAGCAGGCCCACCACCAACAACAGCTTTGCGCTCAGTGCCATCTGGAATTAAATCAATTACTACCTCACCACATACCCAAACATTTTTATTCACATTAGCACTTTTCTTTTGATAATAATTTTATTTTAAATCATTAAAAATCTATTAATTTTAATTCCTATAATCATTCGTGATAATTTTATTCGTGACATACTCTATTGCACTTTTTTAGCCAATAAATCGGTGACTATATCTATTCCTGTTTGATTTGGATTAACATTAATTGTATTTTTCAGATATTCGCGCGCAATGGGGCCATTTCCTAAATTATACTCAAGTACTGCCATTCCAAGTAGATAAACAGAGTTGAATTGATCTATTTCTAACGCTTTCAACATATCTTTTTTGGCTTGGATTAAATCATTTTTTGACTCAAAATATACTGCGCGCATATAGTAAGCCTGATGAGAAGTTGGATCATGGCTTAATAGTTTCAATGCTAGCAAATAGGCATTCTCAAAGTCTTTCGCTTGAGAAACCTTTACAGCAACATCCTCTAAGGTTTGGGCTACTACATATTTTGAGTTATATAAACTTTTTAATGCATTGCTGTCATTATTGATCAAAAACTTATATGCATTTCGCTCATATTCAAATATCTTTACACCAAATATTGAAAAAATCAGAAATAGAATGGTGGCAAAGCCTAAAATGACTTTACGCGCTTTTTTTGAAGTAATAAGATTTGAATTTTGCTGCTTTTCAGCTTCTCTACTAAAGGCAACTATAAAACCTGCTGAGATAAATCCTAAAACTGTCAAAGCTAAATGATCTACACTAATTAGAGACTGTACTAAATAGCCAAACCAACAGACACTCACGAAAATAAGATTTGATGAAGTTTGTAAATGTTTAGCAAGAATTATATTTTTTAATGCCAACCTTGAAACTAGAACCACAAAGATCAGCCATAACAATCCCGTGAAAAGTCCACCATTAACAAAATGATCAAGAATAACATTGTGAGAGCGATCTGTCGCTGTAAACATTCCCTCTTGTTTAACTAGCGCTAGTGATCTATAACTTGTCGTGAAATTTCTTAAATTATCCAGCCCAACACCAGTCAAGAAATAGTCTCGCCAAATATCGATAGATAACCCCCAGTAGCTAAGCCTTTGCTTAACACTTCCATTTGTGGTGAGCCATTGACTAATGTTTGACAGGTTACCAACAAGCAAAAAACTCACTCCTAGTGAAATTAAAAATGTAGACTTTTTGAATTTTTTTATTAGTAAAAAAAATTTCGTTCGCTCATAAATTATATAGATCCCGAAATTTATAAGTATTACTAAAAAGCCTTGTAATGACTGAGTCTCGAATAAGAAATAGAATAGTACCGGTAAAAGTAAAATGTGTCGAAGAAAGTTTCTTTCCCTATAAATTAATAAAATAAAAACACCAGAAATAGCAATTCCTAGGTAAGCACTTGTGAAATTAGGATTAGTCAAGGTAAGTGTTAATGAACCTTGATAACTCAGTACAGTTGTATAAGGTAGTAATTCAAAGAATTGAAGCACTGCGTAAAGAATTAGCCCATAAATTGAAATTAAAAATATATTTTTAAATTCTTTTATCTTGCTTATTGGTAAATTAGAGACTATCGTCAATACGGTGGCTAAACAAATAAGAGTTATATAACCTCCATTCCGCATATATGTACCTAACAAAAAAGAATTTAAGTCCTTTAAGCTAATTAGTTGCAGAGTTCCGTATGATAAAACCATCAACCATGGGATAGTTGCTACCCTAGTTGTGATCTTTAAATTTACTGGATATGCTAAAATTAAAATAAAGGTTCCAATAACAACCGCGACTAGTTTTGGAAATCCATTCACATCGTGTAGACCAGGCCCGATAGTCAAGACTGTAAATGGTAATATAAGAAAAGGATTAATCAGGTTTCGTTGGTCAGGGTTGCTCATGTGTAGATCTTACCTTAGTAGGTTTGTTTAAAAGAGATATTTTATTTATTTTCAATCTGCAATAAATCCTAATTTATAGAGCACTAAAATCTCAAATTAAAAGTGGGCCCAAATCTTTTTCAAGATCTAGGCCCACCTTTTTAGAAGTAGATTTTTACTTCTTTTTTAATTTTGAATGATTTATCGCTTCAAAATTAATTTTTGCAGTGCTTGGATTTGCTTATTAATTGATGCTATTAAAGCAACAATAGACTGAAGCACGGCAGCATTAGTTACTGCCCCGGTCGAATCAGATACTTTAACTATTCCAATCGTTGCTGCTTGAGGAGTTGCAGTATCAACATCGACAGAGTAAGCATATGAACCAGCTGTATTAAGTACAGAGTACTTACAAGTTCTTACGCCAGTAGTTACTGTGCTTGTTGCTACACAAGGTGTACCTGTAAACAGAGCCAAGCCAGCAGTATTTGTATCAAGTGACAAACCTGTTAAAGGTGTGCCTGTAGCCATTAGGTTTCCGAATGCATCCTTTATCGTAATTGTTAAAGTTGCAACATCTCCAGTTGCGTACGAGGCTTTGTCCCATGAGGCTTCAAATGAGTTAGTTGAACCTCTAGAAACCCCTACGGTGACACTATTTGATGTAATCGTAGCACCAGCCGCATTGACTATTCTCAGTGAGTATGTGCTCGATCCACTTAGAGTATTTGCTGGAACAAGCAATGTTGAGAATCCAAATCCACGCGCAGCTGTCTGATACGAAGCATATGCGGTTTGTTCGGTAGTTGCAGATAATGTGGCTCCAACAAGTGCACCAGTTGCAGTATTAACTACTGGGTGGCTTGATAGGGATACGGCAGTGCCAGCAGCATCTTTAGCTACATAAACAACACCAGCATCACCAATGTTACCTTCAGATGTATCGGTGGATTGACCGATAGCAAATGAGGTATTTGATGTTGGAAGAATAGCAAGTGTTGCGATGTCACCAGTCCATGAAATGGTTTTTGTTGCAATTACCGCACCATTTAACGTAAGTGTGACAACCGTACTTCCTGCAGCATTTGCAGTTGGTTGCGCTACATAGTACCAAATTTTACCATCGGCGTCACTTGCGAGGCTTACAGTTGCAAAGCCAGCTGTGGCAGCTGCAATTACAGACCCGGTGGTAGTTGTTAATGATGAAGTAATGTTACCTGCAGAAGAGGAAGCCGTAAGAGTTCCACTTGTAAGGAAATTATCATTAATATCATCAAGATCAAGGTAAATTACGCCAACTTGTCCATTAGCGCAAGCTGATGATGTATCAAAAGCGTTAGCACCAGAAGTACCAGTTGTCGTATTATTGACACATGGTTGCTGGAAAATATCACTCTTTGATGCAGCATATGTTCCTACACCACTAGAAGCAACAACAGTTATAGCCCATGACGCAATTAATGTGCCATTGGTTGCTGTATCCAGATCTACAATATTTGCTCCGGTATAAATCGAAATTGTAGCTATGCTACCGACTGCTGCTGTTATGTTGAATACTCCAGTTGCAATGTTTCCAATTCTTGAAAACCTTGGGCTCAACACTGCAGTACCAGTTGGTGTTGTGTCCATAGTAAACGTTGAAGCTGAACCATTCAATTGTGAATATGTACCTGCTGTTGCAGCGAATGCCATATTTGCACCGCCACCAGTTGCCGAAATATTACTCAAGGTTCCACCTGTAACAACTACAGACATACCATTAGTGGTTATTTCGTCATTACCTACAGCTAAAAACGCCATCTTGGCACCAGCTAAGGCCTGACCAGTCGCGCCCGCAGATCTGGTGTAGACACCACCAGTTGAGGTTAATGAGGTAGTTCGTGTATCAGCAACCCAACCTATTTGTGTGAAGGTTTGATCTGCAGCAGGTCCAGTAGCAATGGTTGATTGTGTATTAGCAACACCATCACCATCGGCGGTTGTTGCAAGAAGCAATAGGTTTGGTTCATATGATGTTCCAGCTAAAGCATATGCTGAAGGAGCCACCGCAACAGACAGAACTCCTGCTGTTAGCGCTGACACTGCAACAAGTGCAATGCGCTTCTTTATTGTCTTTATAGACATTTGTTTCCTTTCTTTAGTCAGAATCAGGAATTTCCTGAATCTGGCTCGAAGATCTTTGGATCTTCTAATTCCATTTCCTTGTGGCACACACGTGTAATGCCGCCAGGAGATGGAAATCTATTTATTCGGTAGGAGTTGGCCCACCATCTGCTTGATCTAAGACCTTAAGCATCAGGACAGTTGTCTCTAGCTGATCAATTGCTAACTGCATGTGAAGTGCTAAATCCTCATTTGAATTACCTTTTGTGGTAACTGCCTTTGTCACTTTCAAAACAGGTTCTGTTTGAATTTCAACAGATGCTGGCGTATCTTGGTCAGAAGAAAGCTGAGATGAAGAGGTCGTAATTAAAGATGTATTTTGTTCATTGCCAGTTAGTGAGTTAAGTCCAAGGAATGCAGTTAGAACCAGGATAAAGGTCAGTGCAATCTTTGAAGATTTACCGGCAAGCTCTGCTGCCTTTTTATATGTGGTAGATAAAAGGTCTAATGCAGTTAGGCCACGGGCTTCATCAATAACAAGCTCAGATAGAACCTTGCGAAGGGAAGTACGAGCACGGGAGACTGTGTGGCGAACTGCAGACTCTTTAATACCAAGCTCTTTTGCAATTTCTGCAGTTGAACGTCCTTCAACCTCCCACATAACTAGAGCAGCACGCTCTGCTGGAGATAGTAAGGAAAGTGCTTCACGAATAATTGCGGCATCTTCTGCAGCTGAGATAACTAGAGAGTGATCACCAGATACCTGCCAAGTTGATTCAACCTCAGCGGTCGCATCATCTAGAGCAACAAGATTTGGCCCTCGGTTTTCAGCACGGAACAAATCAATGCATAGATTTTCAATTGTGCGGTGTAGATAGGAAAGTGCGTGATCATTACTTGATAACTCAGGAGCAGCAAGCATGAACTTGACTAGCGCCTCTTGGGTGATCTCTTCAGCTTTTGCTTTATCTTTAACAATCCGATTAGCATGGACAATAAGCTCAAATCGATTTTTTATGTAAAAAGATGAAAATTGGGCAACACTCCAAGAAGCAGGAGTTGAATACTCGACTGCCTTAGATTTTTTGGCCTTAAATGCCATTTTGTTTTGCCCCTTGTTAACCGGTTTGGTACCACAGAATCAGCCGTCGCTGCCTCTATTCACCTCTACGAACCGCACCCTTAAATGTCGCTCTATATGGACAAAACGGACATTTACTTTGATAACTATTTGCATGGTTGTTAGATGTGCTCAAATTATAGCCAATAACTCAAAAAAACTGCATTTCAGAGGTCTAGATAGCGGCGCCTTAGAAGTTTGTGCAGCACGTCTAGTGCGGAAAGAGCCCATAAGATTTAAACATGAGACAAGTCGGAGTAATTGGTCAAGGTTACGCTGGTTTGGCCTTAACTGTAGCAGCAGCAAGTGCTGGGCATAAGGTTGTTGGATATGACACCAATAGAAATTTAGTTGCTTCCCTAAAACAGGGTAAATCTCACATAGAGGATGTAAAAAGTGAAACTTTGGAGAGATTAATACAATCAAGTCAATACCTACCCACAGATGACTCATCTCAATTGATTAATTGTGACTTGATAGTGATTGCTGTTCCTACACCCTTAACTATAGATCGCCAGCCAGACTTAAATTTCATAGAGGCAGCTATAGAAACTATTGCTAGTGTAGTTAAAAGTGAAATACTAATTATAAATGAGTCAACATCTTACCCAGGAACTTTAAGAAAAGTTATTGCTGAAAAAATTTATTCAATCAGCGGAATTAAACATAGATATGCGGCAGCACCTGAAAGAATTGATCCTGGAAATAATTCTTGGGATATAACTAATACCCCAAGGATTATTTCTGGTTTAGATGGTGCGACGACAAAAGAAGTTGAGAAGTTCTACTTAACTTTTACAAAGACAGTTATAACTGTGTCAAGCCCAGAAGTAGCTGAGATGTCAAAGTTAGTAGAGAACTCATTTCGCCAAGTAAACATTGCATTTGTAAATGAACTGGCTCAAATAGCAAATGTATTTGGAGTTAGTATTAACGAGGTTCTATCAGCTGCTGATACAAAACCATATGGATATATGAGATTTATTCCCGGTGCTGGAGTTGGCGGACACTGCATTCCAGTTGATCCAACATACTTATCTTTTGAAGCAAAACGCTTAGGGGTTAATTCTTCTTTTATTGAGCGAGCAAATCAAGTAAACCAAGAAATGCCTGCGTATATTGTTTCTAGAGTGCTGCAAGATAATAGCAATAACCTAGCAAATAAAAAAATAATCGTCATAGGAGTTGCTTACAAAGCAAATGTATCTGATACTAGAGAAACTCCCGCTTTAGAAGTTATAAACTTACTGATAAAAGAAGATGCGCAAGTAGTTTGGCATGATCCTTTGGTAAATAAATTTAACAATCAAGAGTCACAAGAAATTATAGATCAAGATATTGCAATAGTTCTTACGCTTCATGAGGCCATTGACATAGAACAAATCAAAAAAATTAAATATGTCTTTGATTGCACAAATAAACTTAATTGGGCGAAAAATTTATAGATTTATTGTTGAAAAAAAATCATGATATCTTCAATAATTTGATTTAGGTCTTTCTTTGGCTCCCAATCAATAATTGATTTAAGTTTAGTTATATCTGGAACTCGGCGCTGCATGTCTTCAAATCCAAATGGGTATGCTTCGTCATAAGGAACGTATTCGATTTTAGAGGTTGAGTTAGTGATTTGGATAACTTTACGTGCAAGTTCTGAAATGCTGGTTTCATCGACACCGCCTAAATTATATACTTCACCAATTGATGAATCAGTTTTAGCTATTTTTAGTAAACCCTCCACAACATCTGATATGTGGCAGAAAACTCTCGTTTGTTTCCCGTCCCCGTAAATACTAAGTGGCTTGTTTGTAAGTGCATTTTGAGTAAACCTTGGTAACACCATTCCATATTGACCTCTTTGCCTTGGTCCGACTGTATTAAACAAGCGAATGGTTGTAACTCTAAGGCCTTTTGTTTGATAAAGCACAGTTGCGGTAGCCTCTTCAATGGCTTTGGAATCACTATATGACCACCTTATTTTTTGTGGTGAACCCAGGACTCGATCATCTGTTTCAGATAAAGGCTGATTTTGATTTTTACCGTAAATCTCAGAAGTACTTGCAATGATAATTCTCTTATCATATGCAGCTGCAGCCTTTAACACAACATCACTTCCGGTTATATTCACTGAAATTGAATCTAATGTTGAGTTTAGAATATTCTCAACGCCTAACGCTGCTGCCATATGAAAAACTAGATCAGCTTCACTTACTAAATCATTGATGAGTTTTTCATCTCTAATATCACCTTCAATAATTCTAATTTTGGATTGAATTTTAGCTAAATTATTCAAGCTTCCAGTTGTAAAGTTATCAATTACAGTGACATCCTCGTTGCTCAAACACAGGGCATCGGTCAAGTGGGAGCCAATAAAACCTGCTCCACCAGTTACTAAAACTTTCATGTCCCTATTCTAGTTTAGAATATTTAATTGTTTAACTCTAAAATCGCATTTAATGCAACGGGTGAGTTCTGGCTAACTAGCCACTCGTAGGTTTTAGCCACACCCTCTTCTAGAGTCGTATCTGGCAAAGTGAAGCCCATATTTTTTAATCTCTTGACCGAAGCGTGGGTAAATTTTATATCCTCGCTTGAGACTGGGTAGGTGTCAAATTCTAGATTTAGTTCTAAATTCTCAAGTATTTTAATCAAATCAGACATACTTCTTGGAGAGCTACCGCCTACATTAATAACCTCCCAATTATTTGGAAGATTCATTCCTATTGATTCGCCAATAATTCTTGTCACATCATCTATAAAAGTGAAATCTCTCTGAATAGTTAACTCGGAGGTAAACCTCGGTTTAACTCCCTTTATACTTTTTCCTAAAAACTGTAACACTGCCATATCGGGCCTTCCCCATGGCCCGTAAACGGTAAAAAATCGCATGCCCAGAAATTTAGTTGATTTTGATGCAAAGTATGTCGCCATCATTTCGTTAGTCTGTTTTGTGATTGCGTAAAAACTCTTTGGATAATACAAAATATCGCTCTCAGAAAATGGAGTTTTATTATCTAACGTATAAACACTGCTACTGCTCGCAAAGATAAATTTAGCAACTTTAAATTCTTTAGCAAGCTTAGCAAGATTATTAAAACCAACAATATTACTTTCTACATATTCATTTAAATTGCTGAAGTGTCCTCGCACTCCAGGTCTTGCAGCTAGGTGAATAACAACCTCAGGTTTAAATTCGCTGAATACTTTTGTTAATTCGCCAGTATTACAAATGTCAATTTTTTCGATTAGCGCAGTTAAATTAAAATAATGTACTCTTTCATTTTTGTATGCTGGAGAATAATACTCATTAAAATTATCAATACCTAATAGTTCATGAGTCTGTTTTAAATAATTTAAAGTTGCCGCACCGATACTTCCGGCTGCTCCTGTAACCAAAATTCGCACCTTTAAGTTTATCACTAAATAGACAAGGACAATATAAAATAATCATATCGATTGAGAATTAACTTAAACAAAGTTTTACGTGGGCCCTGTCGGGATCGAACCGACGACCCACGGATTAAAAGTCCGTTGCTCTACCGACTGAGCTAAAGGCCCCAAAACTTTAAATTTTTAGAGTAATTGTTACTTACACAATACTATACAAATTAGTAATTTTACAATTTCTATTCCTAAAGTGGGTTGTTAAACTTTCATAAATCTGAATAAGTCTGCACGGTTAAAATCTAAAAACGCTTTAGTGGTGGGTGTTGTAGTACCCTACTTTTATTCTAGCTAATAGAAGTTATATATTGAAATTGAGGGTTGAATTTATCCTATACTAAGAATTTACATAAACTTATAAATAATCGCTAATCTAAGAGTTACTCTACTGCTTTATAAAATATAATTTCTTTAAAATTCTTTTATAAACCACCCAGAATACGACGAAAAACTTGCACCGACTTGTTTATACCCATACCCCGTTAAAATTTCATAAATTTGAGAATTATTCCATATCATTTCAATGTTTATAAACTTAAAGTCAAAATCTGTAAAGAATCTACTTGAAATAATATTAGGTTCATATCCCTCTATATCTACAAATAAAGCATCAAATTTCTTATTCATATTTTTTATCTCATACATATTAGTAGTTTTAATTCGTGAGAAGTTCTTCATTTTCTTAGACAAACGCATCGTATATGGATTGAGAAAATATTCCGATTTATCTGCGTCCCCAACAATTGCTGCATTTATTTGAATTGATTTAGGGCGAGCGATTTGTAACTTATTGAATGTTTGCAAATCGGGCTCAACCTGTACCCCTGTCCACTGCATTTCTTGCTCCAAAAGAAAAGTGTCAGAACCCAATATCGGTTCTCCTGCGCCTATTTCAAGAAAAGTTTTATCCTTCCCCAGATAAAACAAAGCTACTAAATCAGAATAATTCCTTGAGCATGAAATTTCTTTATTCTCTACGATAAACTTAAAGAGCTTAAATAATTCTTCACTCGTACTTATTTCGTATATTAGCGATTCAATGATTTTTTCTTGGTTCCTTAACTTATCTCTTAAGTTTTTATCCTTAGTAAAATACTTTTTTATTCTATCTAGCATGATTAGGTCCGATTCTTAATGCAACAAATAACCAAATTTTTTTAGGGAAAAGTGGTTTAATGATTCTAAACATATTTCTGCTGTAAGGCAAATAACCTCTGAAAAGATCTCTTAGTAAAAACCCACCATTATTTTTCCTAAGCCCTTGAATTAGTAACCATTTATTCAGAGCTAAATCTATTTCTTTATCCTCCCTAATAGTGATTTGAACTGGAAAATTACAAATCAGTTTTTGCATATCATCCTTGTACTTTATAAGAGATGGTACCTTTTCAATATCAATGCTTAATAATATAGACTTGATATTTAATTGTTTATGAATTTTAGAGATTTCCTGTAGTATAAATAATTCAGATCCTTCCACGTTAATTTTTATGTAAACATTTTCGGATACACTTAAATTAGTAATAGCCCACTCGGAAAATTTGAAAACGTTAACTATTTCAGTAATTTTCCAATGCCTCGGCTTGTCAGGAAATAGTCCTCCACCAACTGCTCCAGCACTATACAGATTTGCTTTTCCGTTATAATTCGATACAGCAATTGGATAAATTCTTAATCTCTTATCTTTAAACTTTGAAAGTTTTTTAATTGCAACTGATGATGGTTCAATCGCATAAACACGATCAATTTTGTAGATAGGTCTCAGAACTTCTTCTAGGGTTTCGCCAAAATGCGCACCGATATCTATCAATAGATTTTGCATTTATAATTTTAAAAGCTGACTTGAGGTTTCATTCCAGTAATTATGATCAGAAATAAACTGAATTGATGATGATTGAATTTCACTAAATTCTTTTTCTGATAATGAAAATATTTCGTCAACAATATTTTTTACTTCACTAGGATGATTATAACATTTTATAAGTGGAATTTTCTCTATGGAATATGTCTTACTTTCTTCACTATAATTTCTAATAGAAAAGCACCCCTGAGAAGCTACTTCAATATCTTTTACCCACATTCCAGTTCCCATTTGGATTTTTTCTCCCTTACAAAACCATTCCCCAGACTCATCGTGGACAAAAATCGCAAGATTTTGCAAATATTTTAAGTACTTTGGATACTTCAAGAATTGTGAATTGATTTTTATGAATTGTCCATTCTGGCTCATTATATCAAACGCCTCCTGCCGGTGTCGGTGCAGGCTACCTTTAAATTCAACTGATTTTCCACGTTTAACCTGTGTTGCACCCATATGACACAATTTGGGCAACATACCCATTTTAACAAAAGTAGTTGGTATTTTATCGACACTGTTGATGTAATTCGCCCAATAACTTGATGTGACAAACATATTTGATAAATTAAAATTATTCTGTAATAAATTGTAACAGCCATTTGTTTGTGAATTATCAATATAGTTTTGCCACGGATCTTGGTCGTAAACTCTTAGCGGTAATTCACCAATTAATTTTTGAAGAAAACTAATCTCATTGAATAACACACGCTGCCGCAGAGTACTAATCACGAATTGATAAGTTTTCGACTTTAATTTTAAGGATTCTAAGTTTCGTATTTTTTTTGGACTTATGTAGTAATAATCTAATTTGATTTTAGAATCATAGTCTTTTAAGGACTGATGTAATTGCATTTGAAAACAATTATTGCGCACGTAGTTTCTTGAGTCGGCTAATATAAGTATTCTTGCCATGGAGATAATCTAAACCATAAATTAGATAATTATGCATATTCGATAGCTTAGTTATGGAAATTTTCTAAATTATCTGGTGAATTTAATAAAAATATGTGATTCATGGTTAGATAACAAATCATTCGAAAACTAGTTTTTGATCCTTAATTTATTTACAGGAAGTTCTTCTAGATAAATTGGATATTGTTTTAAATTACCAGATTCAAAAATTGTTTCAAATGTGAGCTTAGGCATAGGACTAATTAAAGATTTCACCATTGTAATTCTCTTTCTACTAGTTTAATCAGTTCTTCTAAATTGCTTCCCAACAAAATAGTTGCGCGATTTGTACTCTAAGGCAAGCTCAGCTATTAACTCCTCTATGGAAGGTAGTTTTACTCTACCAGTTAAATTCCATAAATTTAAATTTTGCGCAGGGAAATCAGTGTCAATTTTTCTGTATACATTTTCACCGCCCGAATATTTGTTAACGATAATATCTTCTCTGTCAAAGTATCGTCCGAACATTTTTAGTAAATCATATTTTGAAATTTCGTCTGCTGGAATTAGGTGTAAAACTCTACTTTCTGGGAAGGCGCTATGTTCAATAATTCTACTAATTATCATTGCATAGTCTACGGCAGTAATTCCATTCCAAATATGATTAACATAGCCATCGATTAATGCACCCATTTTTTGGTTCAAAAACCAATTTAGTAAAGAGAGGTTTGAATTTGTTTCAGCTCCTATAAAAGACGCTCGTAAATTCCAAAAATTATGTTGTGAAATCTCGCCAAGGCTTTTACTTTTACCATAATCATCTGTTGCGTCGTGAGGAGTTCTCTCAGTTTTTAAGTTGTTCCGGTCCCCTTGAAAAACACAATCAGTAGTAAAGTGAATAACTCGAGATTCACAATCAATTAGTTTTTTCGCAAGAATTTTAGGAAACTCTGCATTTAGTAAGTATAAGTGATCCTTACTCATGCCTCTGTGCTTAATAGATCCTATTGCATTTATCACAACATCATATTTTTCAATCTCATAAACACTAGGTGAATCTATAAAATTTAATGCATTAAATTGTAAGATTTCAGAACTGTTCGATTGATAATATGTCGATAAACTAGTCGAATCTCGCACCGCGGCTGTTAGGTCAACCTCGGCTACCTTTGATAATTGATAGAGAATCTCTGAGCCAAGTAAACCAGTTGCTCCAAGAACTAGGACTTTTTTTGTCACAGTAATTTTGAACTTTTTCTATCATGAAGAGGTATAGACCGAATGGCCGAATTTTCATTTTTTTTCATATACACTCGATATTTTGGTATTAAGATCTTGGTTGGAAAGAGATGACATTCGAGTTGCAAAGTAATCATCCATTCCATTAGGATAATTTGAAGCATAACTTCCAGATTGAACTACGCGACTATTTGATTCACTGGACACAGTATAATAGATTCCAGAATCTAAAACCCCTATCGTGCTTGAGAATGAGTTCATGGCCATATAAAAGTCTTTCTCGTTGAAAGTATCAAGCTCTGCCAGCCGTTGGAAGGTTAATTTAAGAATTTCTAAACGTAGGACACTCGGTAACTTACTGTGGAGATTCGAGAAATAAACCGGACAATTTTTCGAGGTACGCCAAAATTTACCCTTTTCACCAGTAATGTGGTTTCTTAATGAAACTAGAGACCTGCTTTTTCTAAATGGTAAATACTTTGCTTCTTTACTATATAGTAAACGATTTCTTATTGAAAATTCTTGAACTCTTACACAATTGATATCACAATTAGATTCCATGAAATTAACAACTTCTTTTAACTTAAATATATCGTAATGTATATTGTCAGATTCAATTATATACAAGTATTGTTTATTTGTCTTAGAAATTGGACTTACATTACTATTTAAAAACCAATGTAAGGCACCCCAATATCCAATATTGTTTGCAAGACTGATAACAGTAGTTCCTTGCGGGTAAGATTCTTGCTTAATTGTGTATTTCGATCCATTATCTAATACCCATAATTTACATCCAGTTTTTTCAAAAAAAATTGCAATAGAGTTAATTACTTTTTTTGCAATTTCGTATCGGTCTTCTGTCATTGAACAAAGTATTAATAAGACATCAAGTTTTTTAGTATAGTCAAATGGACTTATTTTTTTTAATGTCATTCAATCTCCCAAAAACTCAAGATTCTTACTCTTTATCGATTGACTCTGCACTTTGCCAAACAAATTTGAAATAAGATACTTCCCGCGACACGTGTTTACAAATAGCTTTTCAGGGTAATTTACCCGAAAGGTGTAATTCTCTGCAATTTTACCTCCCATTTTTTGACAAATTTCTGTGGGATAAGGAAGTTTGGAATTGATAAAGAAAATAAATGAAAAAGTCAAAAAGTTTTGTCGGGATTAATCTCGAAAGAAATAAAAATATGAGATATACCCGCAATGGCCGGTTTGACGGCTTGTCTTTATTTTCCCGGTACAAGTCATATAATCTTTTTAGTCCGTAGTTAGTATGATTTTTTTTACTTATATATAGCCAAATAGTTGAATAAGATTTCATAGTCATTGATTTCAACATGCCAGAACTACTGACATTATAGTTTAATACTGGTTCATTTAACTTAATGAATTCTAGATTACTAGAGATCAGCCTAATGTTAAACTCCCAATCTTCTAAACCTAATCTGAGATTTTCATCGTATCCTCCAAATTTTTCAAAAATAATTTTTGGGAAAAACATGCAGTATGGAAGTTGATTTGAAAATAGTTGTTCAAATGAATTACAGAATGTTGTTTTTACTATACCCCTGGCACCTTGTAATTGTATATCTGAAAAAACTACACTATTTACGTTGCTATTCATATAAGTATCAAACATAATTCTAATTGCATTATTGGTTAGCCAGTCATCAGAATCTAGGGGTATTATAAACTCACCTTTTGAAATTCTTATTCCACTGTTGCGAGCAGAAGCCAATCCTTTATTACTTTGTGAATAAATCATAATTTTTGGTTTGGTTGCTAAATTATTTAATAATTCATTTGTTGCTTCATCTGTTGAACCGTCATTAACAATAATAATCTCAGTATTTACCCAGGTTTGATTTACTATAGAATCAATCGTTCGGGAAAGTGTGTCACCTGAGTTGTAACATGGGACTATTACTGATACGAGTGGCATTTCAGTCATGCATTCACCGGTATACAAACTGCCCAAATTTCTCCCAAAATCTTGCTAATAATTTCTACGATTTCGAGGATCTCCATTCCTCATACAATAGCCCATATTGAATTAGGTCCAGAAATTTATTGTTCCTAAAAATAGCACTTCTTAGAGTACCTTCTTTTTTAAACCCTAATTTTGAATACAGTGCCAAGGCTGGGATATTGTTAGAAAGAGTGACTAAGCCAACCCGATTCATACCTAAATCATTAAAGATGTAATAAAGCATCTGATCATAAATTTCTGTCGCGTATCCTTTTTGTCTATAAGTCTTTTCAATATCTAGCCCTACTTGTGCTGACCTATTTTGAAAATCAATATCATCAAGCCTAAATACACCCACAAGCGTTGAATCGATAATCGTTCTAGCAACATAACGCCTTTTTTTTTCGTTATTCTTTAAACTCTGAAACCATTTTATCTGTTCAACTTCAGTAACAACGGAAGTGTCAGTTAACCATTTCAGTGTTGAAAAATCATTATGTAGTAAGCGCACATCCTCAATGTCTTTCTCTGAAATCAGCCGTATTTCTAGTCTCTCGGTTTGAAACAATTTAGTCCCCAAATCTATTATGTTTTAGCGATTTAAGATATCTTTTGGTTAATCTGAAGTATCGTCTGATTGTTCCGCTAATAACATCAACTGGTCCAGGTCTAATCACCCAATTCGGAAATCCTAAGAATTCTTCTACCGAGTTATAAAAATGTTTCGAAAGTGGATCTACTCTGAATTTGTGGGTCATTGATCCTCGCTGGTGCACTAAAAATGGTTTACCTTTGTAATGAAATTCGTCGTGATACTCAGAGATTCCTTTCAAAACTACGGCATTAGAAGATTTATGACTCACAATATCTAGCACTTCGTAAGGAAATTTATTATCATTTAAAAATTTTGGTATTTGCCAGCCAGTATCTTTTACTAAACTATACCCAATTGGTAAATTATACAACAAGGAATCCTGTTTACTTAAAATTAACTCAGATGTTGACTTATCTGGCAAGACAGATAAATTCTTAAAATCATATTGTGGTGATATAGCTAACCACGTGGTAGTCGGCTTCTGTTTATACTGTTGAAATTTGCCATGCCCGCTACTAAATCCCCCGATTGGTTCAAGTTGCGTTCCCAAAACACTACACTCAATATTTTTATAAAATAAATCAAATAGTAGACAATCCCAATTTTGAGCTACAATTGCTATGTCTGTATCTGAAATTATATTTATTGAATTAGGAGTGAGTGTTTTTAGAGCGTGATTTATTGCTAGAGCATGACCATATGAACCTTTTACATCGCCACAGTAAATTACTTCTTCTAAGAATTCACTTTTTTTTAGTTTATGGAAACTTTTTGTATCTAAACAGTAAGCTTTATAAGTTATAGGATACTTACCAGAAGATAAATTCTCGTAATTATGCCTTAAAAACTCATAGTACTTCAATGAATTTAGAGATACTGCTGTATGTATGACTATCATTTGGGACGCACTCTACTGCCAATCAACTTGCTTAATTCTTTTGCGGCAGATAGTAATCCCAGGGTGAATAGGTATTGTCATCATTTCCCACTCATCTGTTAATCGGCTCAACTTTTCAATAGCTTGATAGCCATCATCACACCGATCTCTTGTTGTTGCAGCAATATTTATAGGATAGGTATCATGTAAAACTATTATTCCGTTATCGTTGATGACCTCAATTGCCCCTAGAAAGTCTGCCTCTACGGCTTCTTTTGAATGGTCACCATCTATAAATATAAAGTCAAATTTGCACCGTAATTCTATTTGTTGTTTAAAAAAATCCGAAGAGGTTGAGTTTATGAACTTACATTTAGAATTTTTCTTCATGAACTTTCCTGCATTAGAATCTACATCTACCCCAACTAATGAATCTACATACGGAATAACTTGATTAAAAAGGCCACACCGAAATATTCCTACTTCTAAGTAGGATACTGGTTTAATGATCGATACTAAGTGTAAAATAAAATCTATATGCCATTTACTATCATTTCTTTTGCGGAACAATACCGAGACTTTTACTTTATTCACTAAATTATTTATTTTTATAATCAAGATCTAGTTCTCCAATTAACATGTTGATCTAAAGAACTTACTATAGCAAATTGTTCTTAATAGACCCTGATTACTCGCCGGACTCAATGTGCTTAATATACGGTTAACTGTGGCTGGAGCTGTTTATGGAATAATCATCATGTTATTCTCACTAAACAGTTTCTGATACCCCTAGATACATTAATTTTTTAATTCATCACTTACTCACAAACTCCAATGATTAATCGAACATTGAATTAATAATCGTTTGACATTGCATTTGTCTACATTATTTTGATGATTTAAATGTACTTTTAAATGAGATACACATTAAGGAACGAACTTCGAATTTCGCAAGATTAAATCCCGCTTGCTAACTCTTGGGCATAAGTCATTATTTTTGGTAGGTATGGTTCTTTCCGAAAACTATTATCAAAACATTGATCAACTTTAGAACTTGAGAATCTAAACTTCTTGAATAGCTTATGTTCGGCAGAATAACTGCCAATCAAAGCCCACTTTCTCGGATCATCAAGGGTTGTAAGCCACTCTTTCGCAACCTTAGCTAAAATATCGTTTTGATTTTTGAGTCTGCGCCTATACCCAAAAAAGAATGAATGACGAATTGATGGATACTTACAATGCCAGGCAATTGGTTCTAAAAACTGCACAGATTCTCCTTTGAGAACAAGTCCGTGACCTGTGTCAGAGTGATCTGGGTAAAGTTTATACCTTGGAGTAATGAATTTTACTTTGCTTGAGAAAGCATTCATCCCTGGGATTAAAGAGTTAGAAAAATAGTCAAGCATTTTAATTTGTACACCAGAAACATTGTTTTTTTCAAATAATTTTACAACGTTTGATAAAGCCTTGTCACTCATGAGAATTGAATCGGCATCGATTTTGACAAGATTGTCAAATTCATTTCTTCTAGTGTTCCAGGTGGAACCAAATTCCTTGTGCGCTTCAAATTCATTTTTTCCAGAAATTATTAAGTGTTCAATATCTACATTTTTCTGACTTTTTATTGCTGTTACACATTCATCAAATTCATTTTCTCCGTTTGCTAAAGTGATGACCAATACTTTAGGTAATTGCACAACTATTTGGATCCTATTTCATCGACTAAATTCTTT
>Ga0194133_10004102_pt1 | contig 19933 bp, 15 predicted proteins | sample TA2KigOf40mmetaG_FD_155448 | JGI IMG/M metagenome (GOLD analysis project Ga0194133, IMG submission 155448) | Freshwater microbial communities from Lake Tanganyika, Tanzania - TA2015055 Kigoma Offshore 40m | ecosystem: Environmental > Aquatic > Freshwater > Lake | place: Tanzania: Lake...
AGAGATTTTAACCGCGCACTGCGTGTTCATTTACGCCGCAAGGGGCCCCTCATTTGGATGGATTTAAGTGCTTACGGAACAAGTTCCATTTCGCTCATAATTTACCCCGATATGGAAATCGAGCTGTTCAATCATCTTTATACCATCGATGAGCTCAACGAATTAAATGTTGTCTCGCCAAAATTTTACATGTGGAACGATTAATTGCGTTTTTTTTATTCTTTGTTTCCAGCGCAGTTTATGCTGATTTGCTGCCAACAGAGTTGGGTTTCACATTGAGGCAAGTGCCTACAAGTTCTGATCAGTACACTGTTTTGGAGTTGGAAATTAAAAATCAATCTTCCTTACACAACAGTATTTTGGTACCCGGACATCCGCAGCTTGGCATGGGTTTGTATGAGATTTTGGCCTACGAGCGTGGCGAATCGATGAAATGGACACCGCTGATGGTTTATGACCCGGTGCTACCTGATTCTGCAGCAAGTGACCACAAATACATGCAGTTCTGGAACCTGAGTCCTGGAGATAGCTTCAAGCAATTGTTTGTACTTAAATTGGAGCCTTCTAAGGCATGGGCTTTTCAAGTCAAATACCAGCCGCATGTTTGCACGGATTACTTTAAATATGCCTTTCGCTGGTACAATGACGAAGGCGAGCCCTCAGAACCGGCTATCGACGGCGACCAACGCTTTGCTTATCAAGGTCTCATGTAAAGTAACTTGTGCGAGATTTTTCTTCAAGAAAATGAGTTTCATTTAAAAGATCGAAAATCTAAAAATTTAAGCAAAGCCAAGTGGAGGCAAGTTGAACATCTATTCAAAAGAAATACAGCTTTCCCTGATGAATGGCCCATTTTAAGCAAACAATTATATAGTCAGGCCATTTTATCTTCTTTGCCAAGCTATTGGCATCAGTACCTGGTTGTTGAGACGCAGGAGGGGATTTGTACCGTTTCTTTGGGATATCGAATTGGTAAAATCAGGCCTGTTTGCAGTTTTTTAGCGAAAATCGCGCATCTTTGTGGTGCACGCCGGGTATTTTGGCGCACTTCGTCAACTAAAGCAATCAAGTTAACTCATTTTCAAGTTACCCCTTTTTTATGAAAAATTTATCATTCTTTTTGACCCTTTTCTGTCTTTCATACACTTTCGCACAAGAGAATCCATTTGCCAAAGAAATCAATGAAGCTATTGAACAAATGGATGCAGGAAACATCTCACAGAGTAGGGTAACGCTAGAGGCTGTTTTGCAAAAAGATTCGACAAACTACGATGCTTGGTACGAATACGCATACAGCTATTACATGCAAAAAGACTACGCGCGGGCTGTTGAAATCATGCAAACCCAAACCGAGCATACACAGGCTACTGATCAACTTTGGCAAATGATCGGAAATGGTTTGGATCTTATGGAAAAGTCTGATGACGCTTTGGCAGCTTATGCCAAAGGTTTAGAGCGCTTTCCAAATAGCGGTCGTTTGTATGTAGAAACCGGAAATGTATATTTGATGCAAGATAAAGTGGACCAAGCCATACCATACTATGAGAAAGGCATTGAGATGGATCCAGGATTTCCGTCGAATTACTACCGTTTGGCGCGCATTTATTTGAACACTGAAAATGAGATCTGGGGCGTTTTGTATGGTGAAATCTTCATGAATTTAGAACGCAACACCCAGCGCACCAGAGAAATGAGTTATTGGTTGTATCAAACGTATCAAAAAGCATTGGTCTATGAAAAAGGGGCTTGGCAAATTAGTTTTGCCAAAGACGCGAGTCCTTTTACCATCGATTTTGAAATGGCCATTGGTTTGGCAGCAGGCAAATACAGCGCAGCCAATAAAAAACCGACACTAAATGTAGCCGCACTTACGGCCATACGCAAAGAACTCCTACTAACGCTCACTGAGCAAGGCAAAGCCAATGACATGCTGCTTTATTCTTTTTGGCAAAAAATAGACGATATGGGCTTCTGGGATGCCTACAACGCCTGGGTTTTTGCGCAAGCACCCAACGACCAATTCGAAAAATGGCGCAAGGCCAACGATGCCGATTTTGGTTATTTTGTCAAGTGGTACAATCCGAATCCGATTGTCATTACAACCGAGAATTATTTTTCGAAAACGAAAGTGCTTAATTAAGCATTACTGGAATCCGAATTACGGCAATTCCCGTTGGTGTTTCAATCTTGATAAAAGAGGTGTTTTTAGCGAATTGAAGTTGCATCTTATTTTCAACACCATCTTTTGTCAACGGACATTTTCTTCCGAGTAAATCAAAGGCATCTATTGCTAGAATTTGTTCACTTTCGATTTGAATTGAGTTTGGTCCCGTTATTTTCCAAGTCAAGAAGCTATTGTCTACGAGCCCTGCATTTGGGTTGTTGACTTCAATTATAACAGTATCGGTATCGCAGAGCCCTTCTGCTACCAACATGACTTGATAGCTCGATAAATTATATTCAAAACCTACATTTGCACCAATTTCAACGGTTAAATCTGGAAAATACCATGTAAAATTTGCACTTTGATTGGCATTGGCTGTAAAACTTTGAAGACTGGAACCCGGAATACTCGAATAACTTGCAGTTGCTTGAAGAACGCTATCTGTGTGTATCAGTTTCCAGGTAGATAGGCTATCTAGTACAATGGTACTGGCCACTTGCTGTAAAATACCGGCCGTATTTTGATCGATGCCAGGATTGTATGGACTGCCCATTGTTGGCTCATGAAACAGAGAAGTATAAAAAACACAAGCAGCTAAATAAGAGCCTTCTAAGCTGGGGTGTGAGCCATCTTGCTGATACAAATTGATGTTTGGGTAGTTGTCTCGGACGTATTTCCAAGCCACGCCCACCGGTGAGACAGCTGCATTGGCAGAGTCGGCAATGCGCAAGTAGGCGTCGCGCAGGCGCTGATTCATTTTATCAAAAGTGTTGATAGAATCCCATTGTGGATCGCCGTTTTGCCGACCCCAGGTCATGAAATAATTAACCTGGCTACACGGTTGAATGGCTTTGGCACTGTCTGCGAGTTGCACCGCAAAAGGAAGCGTAGCGGTATTGACTTGATTGAATGGAAAGCTGGGTTCTTGGCTTTGGCCTTGTAAAATGATATAATCCCAGGGCTGTGCAGCCATTTTTTGATAATTTACAGGGTTGGCAGCATGGCTCTGAAAAGTTTGACCACCGGGTGTATTGCTGTCAAAATACAAGACGTCGTTTCGAGAAGAGGAGAGATCGCTGACCATTTGCGGTAGGTTATTGACCCCCATGTAGCTGTTGCCAATAAAAAGTGCACGAAGTGTGTCTTGGGCAAGTAATAAATGAGAAAAAAGTAAGGATGCAGAAAGGATGAAAAGACGCATCATTCATTTTATAAGCCGTTGGCGGCCATGCGTAATTTAAGTTCCATGTATGCTTGCTCATAAGCCTCACGCTGTTTTTTATCGCGGTTTGAGAGGTCCATACGGCCCATGGTTTTAAGGATTTCGTCTGCAGCAGCAGTATTGCGCAAAGCAAAATAAGCCTCCAACAAATTGAAATAAATGGCAATAGTGATGTCTTTGTCGATGCGTGCTTTTTTGTTGTCAATTTCGGATTCTTCAAGGGCTTTGTTCCAGATGCCAATTGCTTCGTTGAGTTTCATGGCGCCTTGCGCTTCGTTGGTGCCGAGCATTTTGAAACCTAAATTCGCCGCATTAAACGCGTCTTGAATGTCGTTATGCGACTCATTCTTAGACTTTACATAATACATTTCAAATGTTTCTTCGGTGCGTTCAAAACCAATGCGATCATTGATCATATGATTGATCACTTTGAGGTTGTCTTGCAAACACTTGTCTTCCATGGCCTTAACTGATGCACTGATATCCATAGAAGGCTGTGTTTTGGTTGCTGGGCCTTTGTACGTTTTAAACTCAGTGAATTCTGCAGGTGCTGCAGCGTAAATTTCTTGGTTAATAGCGTTGGTGACGCGGAAGCTCATCGGGTGGCGATACGTAAATTCGATATGGTAGTAAGTCACATCAACAGTGGTTACAACATTATTTACACGAGATGATTCTTTCTTAACTTCAGATACTACTCTAGCAGGCGTAGACTCATAACCCTGAAGGGTTACAGTGTAATTCAAGGCATTCCCTGCGCTTTTCTGAAGGCCATCAATAAACAAGTATGTAGAAGCTAATGAGGTGTAATCATAGCTTGTTTTCATTGCTGGCATAGATACTGTCCGACGATAAGGTTGTGGCACATAATCTTTAACCGGACGGTTGTTTTCGTTCAATACCTGTTTTTCAATAATTTTAGAAGCCGTAGATTTTTCGTTCCAAGCTTTCATTTCACGCTCGTATTTTTCATCGGCAGCTTTGATTTTATTCGGGTAATCTGCCATGTCTCGTTGGTAGTCTGCTTCAGCTTGGGCTTTGTCCGCTTCGTATTGCGCCATTAATTTTTGATTTTCTACATCATAAGCTGCCGTTACACTTGAGATGTAATTTGTCGGTTTGGGTTGAACCGGATTGCTCGGTAATTTGGTGTAGGTGTATGTAATTTGTTCTCCTTTAACAGATTGCGCTAAAGAGTTGAAGGCCAGGGCTAAAGCCACAAATAGAATAGTTTTTTTCACGTTTGTCAATTTTTTTACCCGCAAAGAACGTGAAAAAAGGGCACATAGTTGCTTTAGTTTTTGAGGTAATTTGTATTTGATTTTTTTTAAGGTGCCCGTGAACTTAACTTCTTTCATTTTGTTTAAGAAAAAAACGAAAAGATGAAACAAAACGGATTCCACGCTTCCCCAACTCACTTGGATATCATTATTGACGAAATTGGCGATGAGCATGTCAGCACCTCGGTTGATACCCCACTGCGTGCCGATGCCTTTGACAAATCAGACGACCAGAAAATCGTAGAAATTGCCAACCATTTTGCGCAAATTATGGATATCCTTGGGTTAGACCGTAACGACGACAGCCTAAGTGGTACGCCAAAGCGAGTGGCTAAAATGTACGTAAAGGAAATTTTTTCAGGCCTGAATCCGGCAAATTTCCCGGACATCAAACTTTTTGAAAATAAATACCAGTACAATCAAATGCTGGTCGAAAAAAATATTTTGTTTTATTCCAATTGCGAGCATCATTTTGTACCTATCATTGGCAAGGCGCATGTAGCGTATATTTCTGGCGGTAAGGTGATTGGTTTATCTAAAATCAATCGTATTGTTCAGCATTTTGCCAAACGCCCTCAGGTTCAAGAGCGCCTCACCATGCAAATCACCAAGGCATTGCAAGAAGTGCTAGAGACACAAGATGTAGCGGTGGTCATTGATGCAACGCATTTGTGTGTTTCTTCGAGAGGTGTTAAAGACGTAAACAGCAGTACGGTTACAGCCAATTACTGTGGTAAGTTCGAAAATGAAGCTACCAAAAATGAGTTTTTGAAGTATATTGAACTTTAACCTTGCGACGGCAAATACGCCTGAACAACTATGAGTTCGTCCCAGGTTGCTGTTTTGCCTAATTTTTCTTTGAGAGGTGCTAAAGAGGTTTCATGATATCTGTGAGCGCTATTTGTTGGTTTTGATCAACACTACAAAATGATTGTAAATGGTTTGGATCAAGATGCGTGCTATCCTTTATTTTGCGCAATGTTGTTGTCTTGCCCGTCCCGGCTTTACCTTAGCAAATGCACAAATCCATGCCCAATTTTCCCGCTTTCAGTTTTAAATTTATAAGTATAAACCCCTTCAACCAATTCCTTTCCTGAAGCGTCTATTCCATTCCAAGTATTTTGGTAATTGGTTGCCGAATAAACGATGTTTCCCCAGCGATTGAGAATGGTTACTTCTGTGTTTTCTGGTAAGTTTTCGATGGCAAAGAAATCATTGGTGCCATCCGAATTGGGTGTAATTACATTTGGAAATGCATAAGGCAAGGTTGGAGTAAGGGTATCTGGACAATCAAATAAGGTTATGTTTTGGGTGATTGTATCCGTATGACAATTAAATTGGACAATGGCGGTAATTTGATAAGAAGCCAAATCAGAAAACTCGTGGGTAGGGTTTAGGGATGTTGAGGTATTATTTGCCCCTGAGCTCGGATCACCAAAATTCCAACTTATTTGATTGATTGGTAACGTTGTTGCAATCAAAAATGCGATGGTACTTTGCAAACATGAGTCGGGAGAAAAAGCAATGAGAGGACTGGAAAAATTCCGTTCGTGAACGCGAGCGGGCAAACCCAACAAGCACAATCCGTTAAGCGTAACGGCATTACTCGTGTAATCACAAAACGAACTATTTGGTGAATTGATGGCATCTAATACATTACTTCCACCAATGGCAACATACAATTTCCCGTCTTGTCCTTCTTCGATTTGAAACGTTGGATTGCTCGGTGTGGCAACTAACGTATGTGAGGAGGCAATATTTATGGAGTCATAAGTTGTTAATTTCAATTGATAGACTGAAATGTTGTTGGTATAATAAAACATACTTCCGTCGGGCGAAAAACTACATCCGTATTTCCGGATTGGTGAACCAGGAGTATTATCGAAAACCTCCACCGTAATAGGATCAAATAATTGTCCTGTTGCAGCATCAAATGAATAGAAATCAATAAATCTGCTATCGTCAATGGGCATTGCTATTCTGTCGCCGGCTCGATTCGCTTTCATAGATCCATAAAAAGGCATTCTCGGATCGAAATTAGAATTAGCCCCCAATAAAGCGGTCCCAACATTGCTGGAAACAGGAGTTGGATCTACACCACACCCGTCTACTTTGTAGGCTAAAAATTGATCACTTTCTCTTTTGTGAACGATTACCCAATAACCTCTGATTGCCTCACTTCGCACAACGGTCATTTTTTCGGATAGAAAATCAGTGAGGAAAATGTTCTTTTGTGAAGGTACAACATCGCCTAATCCACCATTCAGCGTCAAATCGACCACCGTATATCTCAAGCCGTTATCCAATGGTGGATTATCATATTCGAGATCGTCCATCGTGAAAATGTAATACTTTGTAGGATCTTCAGGAAATGGAACAATTACAGGTCCTTGTGAACACGACTGGAAAGCTCCTCCAAATAAATTAAATCCATTTGGCATTGTTTGATGATTTGGAGTCCAAACACTTGTTCCATCTGTATAAAAAAGCAATTGTCCGGTTGCTTCATCAGAAACAGAAGCACATTGTTCCGGACTGTAAATTGCTGAGCTGAGCATTCCATTTGGTTGGGCTCCCGAAAAATCCACCATACAATTGAACCCAAAATTCCAATAATTATTTTGCAGTTGAGCAAAAACAACAGTTTTTTGTACGGTGAAAGTTAGGATAAGAAAAAGGGAATATCTTTTTAAAATGGGCATAAAAATCATTTAATTATTTGCACAAAACCATGACCGGTTTTTTCGCTTGCTGTTTTGAATTGATAGGTATAAACCCCTTCTAACAAGTCCTTTCCTGAAGTGTCTTTTCCATCCCAATTGTTTTGGTAATTAGTTGAAGAATAAACAACATTTCCCCAACGGTTGAGAATGATTACTTCTGTGTTTTCGGGTAAATTCTGGATTGCAAAAATGTCATTTAAGCCATCGCCGTTAGCACTTATTACATTAGGGAAAATAAACCCTGTGCTACTGCTATCTGTTGGATCTTCGGTTGGACAAGGTAATACAACCATTTGATCACTACCTAATCCACACGGTCCATTAACAGTTGCACTGTAAATTCCAGGGCTTGTCACCGTATAAAATTGTCCCGAATTTGTAGAGGCATCGCCGCCCCAAGACCACGATGTTCCGTTGCCGGCATTCAGTAATAAAGTTTCTCCTGGGCACAGAAAGGTTGTGTCGGGTCCAAATTGTATTTGAGCTTCGTAACTATTATAAAATATCCATGAAGGGAAGTTCGGTAATGCAAAAAAACCAAAAGAGGTAATGAAATCACTAGGGAAAGAAAAAACATTGAGGGTAATTGTTGGAGATGAAGTGTTCGGGCAATTAATTGTCCCCAACGCTGTTGCTATATCGCCTGTGGTTGGCTCTAAAACAGTATATGTGTGATATATTTTTCCATCAGGAGCTAATTGCATGTAGTAGCCATTAAAATTGTTCTGAATAATTTGAGCTGTTGATGATAAATCTTGTCCAGAGGAATGCGCAAGAATTATATCGTATTGGATTAATTGAAATGTAGAATTGAACTGATCAAATTCTGTTGCGTACAAATATTGTCCGTTGGGTGAAAACTCAAAGTAACTTGCTGCGTTACCTCCTAAATCGGTATCAAACGTTAAAACACCTGTCGTTAGATCAAAATCAAATAAACCTGCTTGGGTCATTACTTTATTACAACAAGATTGACCAGGTAAAAAAGGAATAGGACTTGCTTTAATTATACTACCTGATGTTGATACAGGAGCTGGGTAAACGCCTGATAATTGTACCCCATTTTGAGTCACGCTATAGACGCCAATCCCTGAAGTATCTTGGTTGATTAAAATCCAATAATCTGTCTCATTGGCATGTCGTATAGCGCACAAACCTTCGAAAGAATAATCATAAACTTGAATGTCAGCTTCAACGACATCTCCTAGTCCAGCGTTTAATGACATATCAATTTTAAAATAGCGCAAGCCTCTGCCATTTGGTTCTGAAGGAACGACCCCATCAATGTCGAATTCGAGTTCTTCCATTGTGAATAGGTAAAATACATTCGGTTCGCCCGGAGCCGGAACAACCACGGATGACTGCGCAGCACTCCAGCCTCCGCCTTCCGTACCCTGCATGTCATACATGACCTCGTTGTTTTTATTCCATATTTTACCTCCATCTTGACCACTTGCCGGTATTCTGCCTCCGCCATTTGAATAGAATAATAAGTTTCCGTTTTCATCGCAATAAGAAGTGCTTCCTTCGAATGTGAAAATCTGACTTCCTGAAGTTTGAACAGGTGAACCGCTGTTGAAATCTAAACTGTGTCCGGCTCCAAAATGCCACACATTGGCTTCTTTTTGAGTAAAACCAATTTTGGCCAATACAAGGAGTAAGCAGAGGCAATGATACTTTTTCATCGGAGTAAGCTAAAATGTCCGCGAATTGTTTTGGATTCTTGCATTCCGTCAAAACGGTATCGTACTTGATAAGTGTATATGCCGCTTTGCGCGGAAGCGTTATTTGGACCGTAATAGCCATTCCAACCGATTTCAATGTTTTCGCTTTCAAAAATGAGTTCGCCCCAACGATTAAAAATCTGCAAGGAGAAGTCAGAAGGATCGATTTTATTCCCCTCAATTTGAAAGTACTGATTCAGTTCGTTGCCATCAGGAGTAAAAGCATTCGGTATAAAAAGGGTAGCATTTTCAAAAATGCCGATAATACTAGTGGCGCTGCTTGTACAACCTGCCTGATTTGTCACCTGGAGTACGATTGAAAATTCATTTGAAGTATTGTTCGGAATAGAGAATTCTGGGTTTTGCTGTGTGCTGGTTTCGGTATTATTGCCAAAATTGACCGACCATAGCCAGCTATCCACCTGACCCAAAGTAGCATCTGTAAGTTGTATACTTTGATCTCCTACTTGTAGTACTTCAGGAGAAAAATCAAACGCGGCAAGGGGTGTATCCAAAACCGTGATGTAGTTGTTGAGTATAAGGGTATCGGAACAGCCCGCAGTTGAGTTGACTATTAAGGTGATATCGTAAACCCCCGGTGCATTTGGAGAGAAAGTAACATTCGTTTGATTGGAAAGCGCTTGACCATCTAGGAGCCAAGTGGTATATAATCCGAGTTGAGGTGCGCTTTGGTTGTTTAGGGTGAGTACTTCGTTTGAGCAAAGTAGCGTATCAGAAGCCGTAAAAGCAGCAATTGGTAGTGGATTGACCTCAATGTACATGCACTCAGTGAGTGTATCCGCATTTGCGTCAGTAACGGTTAGGCAGGCCAAGCCACTTGCGCTAGGCGTGAAAGCAAAGCCAGCCTGCTGACTCACCTCCTGACCTTCGAAGGTCCAGGAATAGGTGAATGGACCAATTCCGTTGTTGTTGAATAAGAGCATTGGATTGACGCTTTCGCCAAAACAGATACTTGTGTCGTTGGAAATGGCGATATCCCAAATGGGGGTGGTATAAAATGGATCTGTGCAACAAGTACCGCCTTCAGATAAATCATAGATTTCGGTAGTCCAGCAATTATAGGAGGTATGATGAAAACGAAGGCTACCACCAAAGGCATTGATAAAATAGGCTACAGTCTCGTCAGGTGTATTGCCGCCGCCTGCCTGATATAGCGTGTCGCACTGCCCGCTCACACCAACCATGAGGCCACTTTGATAAGCTTGTCCGTTTTGATGATCGGGGAAGTAGTCTAGAGGAGGGGCGGTTAAAATTTGCACCAACGAAGGATTCACACCTGATATACTTGTGGTAATGTTTCCTAGACCGCAGTGGTTGTTATTTTGACTCGAATTAAAACCGGCGTATAGTACCTCAGTAACATTTCCGACAAATGCACCACTGATATTAACGATAACTGGCTCGTAGGTAGAGATACCAATCTTTAAATTAGGAATGTTCTGGTCACAGTTGATGTTGAGTGTGCCGCCGTCGTGATTTGAATAGATGACTACGTTTCCATTTTGATTACAAATAGGAGAACTGTTCGGGTTAGGAACAAAATTATTGTAAAGTAAAAACCACCTGTGCGTCATGCCAGATGGAGGAACGCCCGTAGATCCTGTAGCGGACGGAAACAGACAACTTGCGTTGATGCTCGTGCCAAACTGTTCGGGAACCCATGCTTGTCCGTTGTTGACTTGAATATTTTGAAAAGCTGTGCCTTGGCTACTTGTGCCGATTCGGATGCCGATTTCTATCGGCGTTTGAGTGCTATTGACGGATGAATAATCACCGTAAATAAATTCTATGCCTGGCCAAATAACAGATGTGAAATTAAGCTTCGCCTGAAACGAGAAAGATTCACCTTGCATACCCACTCGCCGCACATTTTGCCATTGCACAATAATACAGTTCGGCACATTGTTAAAACCTGTTACAATCTGATAGCTGACTCTGGCATTGTTATTCGTACTTTCTAAATTGCATGCAAACGGCGCAATAACCGGCATTCCGGGTGCTTGAGAAATGGGGTTGTAGTTGGTGCTGCTCGTCGCCTGACCTAAGGTTAGAAATCCATTGGTGCTCACAAAAAGGGTGTTATAAGCTTGACCGCCAATAGTGAATGGGGTAAATGAAATTGCGCTTGAAACCTGATCGTCGAAATTTTGAGTAAATAAAGGAATATCATTGAATAAGCTGTTATAAACGTTGAGTTGCTGCCCCGCATATTGAAACTCAAGTTGTTGGGCTTTAATTAGAAAGCTTATAAACAAGATAAAAAATGAAATCTTAAATCTCATATCAATGCTATTTTTTGTCAAACAATTGATATTGAGAAAGGTTCTTGGAATTTAAGCAAACTGGACCATTGTTACTGGCTTGAATGAAACAACCGCAAAGCGTATCATTGACTGAAAGGACAGTTACTGTTGCGCTTGCAGATCCGGTTGCTTGATTACCGAGGTTATTTACTCCGGTAACTGTGCAGGTGTAGGTGGTAGAAAGTAAAGGATTGACTATAATTGATGCTGTTGTTTGGCCACCGGGCGACCATAGATAAGAAGATGCGCCATTGGCAACAGCGGTTAAAACGGCAGCTTCTCCAGGGCAAATAGTCGTATCGTTGATTTGAACTGGCAAGTAGGCATCGCAGGAAATCAATGCTGTGCCAAAAAAATTCAAAGGTACATTTGTCGTTTGAGCACTGTAATTTGACAAACAAATTAGATATTGTTCCCCAGCTAGAACATTTAATTCAGGTTCAAAATTAGAAGGGTCACCTCCTGCGGGCAAAGGCGTGCCTATACCTGTAAATCCCTCACACAAGCCGTTCCAATTGCAGCGCACAGGAGCAAGCTGATCTAATAAAATATCATTGCAACTGCTGCTGTTATATGGCCACATGATCCAATCAAAGCAACCTGAACTGTTATCTATACCAAAAGAAAACTCTAACGTACCAGAGCCTGCTACGTTCACAATCATCCAAGTGGGGTTCAATTCTCCGGCAAGCAGACAGCCTGAGTTACAAGATGCCGGATTCACCGCAGGGTTACTAACACTTCCAACAATTAGTTCATTTATTGTGCCAAAACCATTTGGGTCTACGGCGAAATTCGCGTTTTGGCAGATGTTTACGGCAGTACCGCAATCAGATGCAGTAATTTGGCAAATAGCACTAGACAGCACAAGAACAAAACAAACTAAGACCGATAATCGCTTCATATGAATAAATTTAGGAAATATTTTCCTCGTTTATAAGACAACAGTCAGTCAAAATATAAAGGCGGCTGAGCGCAGTGATTTTTTTGCTTGATTTAATTAAATTAGCATGGTTATGCGAGATAATGATTACTTAAATATATTGATTGATGTCTGTAAACAGAGCAAATTAATCGAAACCGTTGACGAAATTGATGGCCTTATTGACCTTGAGGGTTACGATTTCAAGGTGAATTTATCTAATAATAACCAGATCAAAGACGCTATTTGTTGGGCTTTCGAAAATGATCGACTGACGGATTTCTACAACGAATATTGGGAAGAAGTTTTCATACACTCTGACTTAGCTTCCTTTTTAATGAGTGGCTCAATCAGTCATAATAATAGCATGCTCGATATGGAGTTTTCGCTTTACAGAATCAACTCTAAAAACAATTGCTATTATAAGGTTGAAAAGTCAGGTTATTTATCAGATGGATTGTGGGATGACGGGGCATACTTTGAAACTACCGATGATATCTCAAAAGAAGCCGAGGTTATAGAAGCATTTAAAGATAAATGTGAATTTATCGCTACTAATTTTGATGAGTTCGATGACGATATTATGGCTGAAAATGGAATCCAGGTGAGTTTTTCTCTTAAATAAAGACAAATTATTGGTTCTGGCTGGAAAAAAGTAGTTAAATAAATCAAAAACGCGTTTTAATTATTCTATAATTGCGAATTACTCGATAACAACCAATTTTTTTACAAACTGTGATACCTCGCCAGTAAATACTAGTTTGTAAATTCCAGGGGGAACGTTTTTTAAGGAAATTATATTATCAAATGGATTGATCTCAATCGGATAATTTCTTCCTTGAATGTCGATTATTGTGACTTGATAATTCGAAATATCGCTATCGACATTAAGGAAAGATTGATAGGAAACAGGATTGGGATAAATTTGAAGCTGGTCCATATTGGATAAGGCATCAACATTTAAAAACTCTAATCTAAATTTTGCCAATCCACCATTGTCTGTGCCTATCCAAATATTATCCAACGAATCTCTAGTTATACAATGAATATTATTATCAGGTATAAGTGAATTTTGCGTATCAAGATTAATCCATTCTAAATTATTGGTTCTTATAGTTGCGCCATTTTGATGTGTTCCAATTAAAAAATACTGATGTCGATCAATTTCAAATGCAGTTAAACTGTTTGTTGGAATTGCAGAATTGGAAACGTTAAATGTCAACCAAATTTGATTTCCTATTTCAGTGAAAAGTCCTTGGGCAGTGGATGCAAACCACGGATTATATAAAGCATCGTATTGAACGGAAATGGATGAATTATCTGGTAAATTTGAGGTTGCCAAGGTGTAAATTATTGGATTCTCATTTACAATATAGAATATCCCACCATTGATGGTCGTCACGCAAGGAATTCCTGCTTGATCAAAAGCTATAGAGGTAATGTTATTGGACAGTAACCCTGAATTGGCAATTGTCCAAGTTGTCCATGCACTCCAGTCATACCTGCACAATCCTTCAACGGTTCCGATCCATAATTCATGTGAAGGTGAGAAATTAATGGTTCTAATGAAATTGTCTGCAATATCAGAATTTGAAGTATTGTAGTTTGTCCATGAACTCCCATCATACTTGAAAATGCCACTGAGCGTGGTACCTATCCAAATGTTATTGTTATGATCAACGGCCAATGCACGAATATAATCGTCTGCTAATTCAGAATTCTGGGTGTCGAAGCTATTCCAGGTTCCTTGGTTGTAATTGAACAATCCGTGGTCGGTTCCAATCCAAATGGTATTGTTGGAATCAACAGCTAGACAACGAATGGTGTTATTAGAAAAAGGCGAATTGGAATCGTTGAACACCTCCCAATCGGATGTAATTTGACTGAAAAAAAAACTTCCGTTACTCAAAAGCAACGGAAGTGATAAAATAAATTTCAGACCAAATCGCATTTTAATCAATAATCAAACGAGTTGGGTAATTCTTACCTTCAAATAGAATGTTAAAAATGTATACACCTTTAGCCAAGCCTTTCGTTTCAATTGGAAGATGATTAAATCCAGCTTGGTGTTCAAAGTTGTTTTCATAAACTTTAGTTCCTAACATATTCAATATTTCAGTCGTTAGTGTTCCTTCAAATGGGGTTTCAAATGCAACATTAAAAATTCCTTCATTTGGATTTGGCGCAACGCGAATAGAATTTTTAAAAGGAACGTTTTCTCCTATTGCGGCACACGAACTTACAACCGCTTCTACAGGAACCATGTCACTCGGGCAAGTACTATTTTGCGTATGAATTTCCCAATCGTAGAAAAAGTAATAATATGAAGCACCAGCGGATGCACCTATTATTGATAAAATACCTGGTAAGTCATAAGGATAAGTAGCGCTGTTATTATTTCTGTACAAACCGCCTGTATTTATATTTTTACCCACCAATCTTAAATTATTTGCAACCGGAACATCGAAATTCAAATCTACTCTGCTCGATCCAACTGGAACGTTTACCGTTGTCGTTTGTAAAACTACACCCAACTCATCTTGTAAATCAACAGTAATTGAACCTGCATTTTGTGCGTAAACCAATACAGATTGCAATGTAAATGGAATCAAGCTGTTGAAAATTTCATACTGCTCTGAGTTAACCCAGCCTCCGCCACCTATACCATTCGAATACGGTTCTGCATTCACTGAATCTGTATAAACATCAGTGTTCTGAACGTAATAAGTTGTTGATGCAGTCAAATTAGGTGTTGTAAATGAAGGTCCTGCCCCAACAAAATTACCAGCTTCATCATACCAAGTGATATCTCCAGACGCAGTTGCAGTTAATTCCATTGAGCCAGAAACACAAATAGTATCGCCAATAGCAATTGGTGGGTTAGGAGCAACATTATTCACCACAAACGGGTCAGACATATTCGTTCCGCAATAGTTAGTTACTTCACATGTGTAAGAACCTGCCTGTGTAACTGTAATCGATTGTGTGGTATCACCAGTAGACCAAAGGTAGTTGGTTCCTGCAGTCGCAGTTAGGGTTATTGTTTGGCCATCACATAAATTATTGGAATTATCAGAGGAAATGATTGGAGCCTGTGGACTTCCAGCAGGATGTTGTAAGGTTAATGTAACAGGAACAGCAGTGTAGTTGTTATCGTCATTTTCTTCCAAGAAAATATTGTTCTTGTCGACCTCCATAACAATGTAATAATCACCATTACAAGTGTTTGGTGGAATATTAATCCACATTCCATCAAGGTACTTACCGTAAACGTCGGTCCATCCAGAAGAAATACCTTGTTCAATTACAGAACAATCGTAATTTCCACCACCTAAATTCCAGTTAGGAAAATTCACATTATACATGACGTTTCCTCCCATATAAACCGTATTATCGTCGCGGCAATGGCCATCATAAGTACTGCCTGGGGTTCCACATTGTCCATAATCCATCAAGCAAAATCCTATTTTAGCACCAGATCCAACTATTGGCCAATTCAAAGGATTTGGGTCTGATGTTTGAATTCTCAAAGTCATTACTGCCCAATCGTCAACGTGATTGTGTCCATGAGCAGGGTGGTAGGTAACACTTCCCGCATATTGATCGACATAGGTCATTGTATTACCATCTTTCTTGTAGATTCTTTGTGTTATCAATTGCTTAGGATTTGGATAGCCATTTGGACAAGTAAATGCACCAGTTGCATTCACATTGAAAATAGTATCGCTTCCGCACAAAAAAGTTCTTTTGCCATTAGCATCTTGACCCCTAACAGTAAAAGATCCATGCCCAATGTTTGGAGTGGATCCAGTAACCCTGAGCCTTCCATTGTCCGAGCCTTGGCCATTATAATTTGTCCCAGCTCCAGTTTGAGGGTACTCTGTGAAACCGTTGTTAGCAATACCTTTCCATGAAGCTGTAATATCTGGTAAAAGTAAACAGTTTGCTGTGCCGTCTTCACAAATACAGGATGTTGCATTAGTGGTTGTACATTGAGAGAATCCTTGACTTAGGAAAATCGGTGCAAGAATTAAAATTAGTAGTAGTTCTTTCACTTTCTAAAATTTGGTATCAAGTTATAAAAAATAAGTTCATCAGATTGAAAAGTACATTAAATTTTCAAGGAATTACTCTTGATTAGAGTATTTCTCTAAAATGAATTTTATGAAATCTGTTTGTAGGAATTTTCTACCTCTTTTAATTATTAATATAATTTTTCGTGTTCCGAATTAGAACAAAACTCTTGAAGTTGTCCTTTACGATTGGTTTTAAGAGCTTTTATAAATGCTTTGTATGAGTCAAAACTGGACTCGTTGATTTGCTGTACGACTTTCATATTATTTAACTTTTGAATTTGTTGATATGGATATTCTCCTAATCAATAAATAGATGAAATGATGGGATAAGTCAAGTCGCTGTTTTAACTAAAAAGTTCATTTGGACTTTTAGGATGTAAATCGTCAGCATAAAGTGGACCGATAGAAGGTATATTGCTAGAAGGAGTTTTCAATTATTAATGTTTAAATTTAATTAATTATGGAAACACCTAGAAGAAAAAAACAAACAACAGAAAACTTCATCAAGGATGTAAGAAGAAAGACAAGAAGAATCTTTAGTTCTGAGCAAAAGATTCAAATTGTTATGGAAGCCATGAGAGCGGAACTTTCAGTGTCCGAAATATGTCGAAAATATTCGATTTCTGATGCGAAATTTTACAAATGGAACAAAGAGTTTCTGGAGGCAGGTAAAAAGCGTCTAGCTGGCGATTTAACACGTGAGGCAACGAGTGATGAAGTCGCAGAATTACGTAAGGAAAATCAACGTTTAAAGGAGATTGTAGCCGATTTGGTTCTGCGCTATGACATTGTAAAAAAAACATCGGAAATTTTGGGTTGAATGATAAATTCAAAAAATACATGCGTTTTACAGTATCAGAAAAGCAAGAATTGATCAAAATGGTAGTGGAATCGGAATTAGGTGTGAATCGCACACTTCGTGAATTAGGCTTGAATAAGAGCACTTTTTACAAGTGGTACAAATCCTATTCAGATCATGGTGTTGAGGGCTTAGAATCAAGCAAAAGAGGCTCTAGGAGGCAATGGAATAGCATACCACAAGAGCAAAAGAAATTGGTTGTGGAGTTGGCTTTAGAACGACCTGAACTATCGTCTCGGGAACTGGCTTACCATCTTACTGATAATCAGCAGATATTCATTTCTGAATAAAGCGTTTACCGGATACTAAAAAGTCGTGGGTTGATTTCCCCACCTGCACATGTTTTTATCTCTGCAGGCGATGAATTTACAGATAAAACCAAGTTCGTTCATCAAATGTGGCAAACCGATTTTACGTACTTCAAGATCATTGGCTGGGGTTGGTATTACCTGAGTACAGTACTTGATGATTTTAGTCGATATATCGTGCACTGGGAACTTTGTGCAAATATGAAGTCTAACGATGTTAAAAGAACAATAGACAGCGCTCTTAAAAAGGCAAAATTAGTCACTAAACAACGGCCTAAACTACTCTCTGACAATGGTTCATGTTACATTGCGAAAGACTTGAAAGACTACCTCATAGAAAATGTTGGAATGGATCAGATCCATGGGAGACCTGGGCATCCACAAACACAAGGGAAAATAGAGCGGTATCATAAAAGCATGAAAAATGTCGTCAAATTAGATTATTACTATGCTCCAGAGGAACTTGAAAAAGCTCTTGAAAAGTTCGTTCACTACTACAATAATGAACGGTATCATGAATCATTGAATAATTTAACGCCAGCTGATGTCTATTTTGGTCGTGGGGAAGCCATTTTACAAGAAAGAGAGCGCATTAAAAAGAAGACCTTGATCGAAAGAAGAAAAGCATATCAGAGATCAATTTTGTGTCAAAGTTTTGAATATCAAATAAAAATAAATAGTTTTGAATCAACACGAAACTCCAACTAGTGAAAAGTTCACTTTAGTTTGACGACGTACAATCTCTAGGTGTTCGCATGTCGTCTTGAAAATACGTAGAGAACAAATAATGTCCGCCTTTTTTGTTGTAATAATTGAAATTACAATGTTGACAATAGCAACTTAGCGCAATGAATAGAGAAATAAAAAGCAGTACAAATTTCACTTTCAAATCTACAAGTTAATTCTTGAATGGTTCAATAATATACTAAAAACTTTGTTTAAAATCAAGAGCAGAAAGATTATTAAATAATCATAAATTAGATTAAAAATAAATCAAAATGCTAGTAAAAACTTTTTCGTCCACTGTATTTGGAATTCATGCAGCTACCATCACCATAGAGGTCAATTTAGGAATTGGTATAAATTTTTACCTTGTTGGACTTCCTGATAATGCTGTAAAAGAAAGCCAGCAACGCATCAAGGCTGCTTTTGCGAATAACGATTTAAAGTTTCCCGGAAGAGAGATTACGGTAAATATGGCACCAGCAGACATAAGAAAAGAAGGATCTGTCTACGATTTACCTATTGCTATTGGAATCTTAGCTGTAAGTGCTCAGGTTGAATGTCAGAAATTAACTGACTACATTATGATAGGAGAATTGTCCTTAGATGGATCTTTACAACCGACAAAAGGGGTTTTACCAATTGCCATTCAAGCAAAGAAAGAAGGATTTAAAGGCATTATCGTTCCTAAAGAAAATGCTTTAGAGGCCGCAGTAGTGGATGGAATAGAAGTCTATGGGGCAACCTCAATTACACAAGTGATGGACCTTCTTAATGGGAAGAAAGGTGCAATTGAACGAAGTGAGCACGAGCAAGATGTATTCAGTTCAGAAGAAGATAATCTTCCAAAAGTAGATTTTGAGGAAGTTAAAGGTCAACTTATGATTAAAAGGGCATTTGAAATAGCTGCGGCGGGATCACACAACATAATGCTCATCGGACCTCCCGGTGCTGGTAAATCCATGCTTGCGAAGCGATTACCTACGATTTTACCACCTATGACTTTATCGGAAGCATTAGAAACCACCACAATTCATAGCGTCGCAGGAAAGATGAAATCATGTGCCGGACTTATAAAGTCGCGTCCTTTCAGAAAGCCTCATCATACCATTTCAGATATAGGATTAATCGGTGGGGGAAGCCACCCACAACCTGGTGAAATTTCATTAGCACATAATGGCGTTCTTTTTTTAGACGAACTACCCGAGTATAAACGCCAAGTTCTAGAGGTTTTAAGACAACCTTTAGAAGATAGAAATGTGAATATTTCACGAGCAAAATTTTCTATTGACTACCCTGCAGGATTTATGTTAGTCGCAGCCATGAATCCTTGTCCGTGTGGTTATTTCAACCATCCTGAAAAAGATTGTATGTGCGCTCCTGGGCTTGTTCAGCGTTATTTGAATAAGATTTCTGGACCCTTAATGGACAGAATCGATTTACACGTGGAGGTTACACCCGTGAAATTTGATGAATTAACTGCTAAAATACCCTCTGAGAAAAGCGATGAAATTCGAAAAAGAGTTGTTAATGCGAGAGAAATTCAAAAAAAGCGATACGGAAACAGAGAGGGAATTCATGCCAATGCGCAAATGAGTAAAAAGGAAG
>Ga0194133_10004103_pt1 | contig 19933 bp, 18 predicted proteins | sample TA2KigOf40mmetaG_FD_155448 | JGI IMG/M metagenome (GOLD analysis project Ga0194133, IMG submission 155448) | Freshwater microbial communities from Lake Tanganyika, Tanzania - TA2015055 Kigoma Offshore 40m | ecosystem: Environmental > Aquatic > Freshwater > Lake | place: Tanzania: Lake...
TTATGTGCTATATATAATTCCGAAGGGCAACCATTATCATTTAGGGATAGTGCTGTAACTATCTTTAATCGGGCATTAGAAGAGCTGCCGTGGTATGGGATTGAACAGGAGTATTTCATTTATGATGCTACAACAAACGAACCACTTGGTTATAATACTGGATGCCAACAAGGACAATATTACTGTTCCAATGGAGCATTAAATGCGTTTGGTCGCCATATTGCGGAAGAACATATGGAAATGTGTATTCAAGCAGGACTAACCATTTCAGGAATAAACGCGGAGGTTGCTCCTGGACAATGGGAATATCAAATAGGTCCTTGTGTAGGTATTGAATCCGGTGACCAACTATGGATATCACGATTTTTATTGGAACGAGTCAGCGAAAAATATAACGTATATATTAATTATGGTCCGAAGCCAATTGATTCGTTGAATGGCTCAGGATGCCATACTAATTTTTCGACTGAAACGATGAGAAACCATGGCGGACTAGATAAAATATATGAAGCAATTGGACTACTGGAAAAAGCACACGAATCCCATATGAAGGTCTATGGACAAGATAACGAAAAACGACTAATTGGAATACACGAGACGTCGAGTTACGACAAATTTGTTTCGGGAAAAGCAGATAGAAGCGCATCAATAAGAATAGGGAATAACACAATAAAAAATGGATGTGGATATTTTGAGGATAGACGTCCAGCGGCAAATATGGACCCGTATTTAGTAACTTCGTATATTTTTAGAACGTGTTGTCTAGATAAATAGCTATAAAATATAAATAATAAAAAAGTATTTATATTATTTATATTTTGTATTTAATTTTATATATATTTTTTGTTTTATTTTTTACTGTACCTAGACATAAAGGGATTGATTTGTAGCGACAAATTTTATTGTTAATTCTGGGATTCGTTTTAGCTTATCTAAAAATTCCATATCACACATTGTCTCCGCTACTTTCTCTAATTCGGCGCTAATATTATTAATTTTTAAAACTGCTTTTATAAATTCTCCCAAAAATATGCCCTTTTCTTCGAATATTTTTTGTAACAGCTGTTTACACTCTTGCTCATTTTGGCATTCACACCATTCCATCATATAATCCGTTAAATCAAAATGAATACTATAATCGATACCAGTGTCTATGTTATTTTTGACTTCTATTTCTCGATAGACATTATACATTTCACATATCTCGGAAATACATTTTTTTACATCCGTATTTTTTGATACAGGAAATGCTGACCTTTGTTCCACTGATACAGAAACATTTGTAAAACAACTAAAAACGCCAATTAATTCTACTGTAGTCATATTTTTAAAACGGTTTTTAATTATTAAATCCGAAAAAACAATACAATGAACTTCGCGCAATTGTTTCGCAACGTCTCCATTAAGTGTTAATTGGTATGTATCAGTATCACTTTCTGATTTTAAAGCAGAACTAATAAATTGATAAATTGTTTGTGACTGTGTATTAGACTTAGTTATAACATTCCATTTCTCTAATAAATCCAATACACAATTCACACTATTATCAATCGCCTTTTCTGTTTTATTAATTTTGTCACAAATAGTATCTTTTTCCATACATTTGGTATTATGTCTCTTGTATATCTCAACATCTTTTTCGATATTATAGTATTTTTCAACGATGGCTTCCATAGCACGTTCAACTTCGCGACGTTTCTTATTAAAACTAGTTATTTGTTTATTTTTTAAATTTATATATTCAATAATAATATCGACTGGGGCTTTACAGCTGGCCATAACCATATTACTTTTCTCTAGTTCATCTTGAACCTTAATCAAATCTTTGTTGTAATTTTTGATATCAGATTCAATCTCATCTTGTATCATACTCTTTTTCGCAAAGTTGGTGAAATTCGTATCTCCAATATCAATCAAATTTAAGATTAAATTATACGATATTTTAAATTTGGAAACCAATTTTTGCGGCACACCTTTTAACATTGTCTTGTAGCTAACTGTGTCTACATTCCCAAACAAATTATTTAAATGTATTACGTGTCCCACGGTGTCTAGCCCTAAACGTCCGCTGCGTCCAGCTGCTTGAACATATTCGTGTCCTTGTAAAACAGTTAGATGTTCACCATCATGTTTATAAATGTCGGTGAATAAGCACGTTTTAACTGGCAAATTTAAGCCAATAGCAACGGATGTTGTACAGAATAAAACCTTAATCGAGCCTCGAGCAAACAATATTTCAACAATTTCTCTCAATATCGGCATCATTTTGGAATGGTGTGTAGCAATTCCTTTTCTCAAAAGGGCGACTAAGGATACATATTCAGGCAAATGTAGATATTCTTTATAATTGGGCAATCTACGAATAATTTGCTCACATTCGTAATCTATTGTGTATGGTATTTTGGAATCAAATTCTAATAAAGGAGTTGTAAGTTCCTGAGCATATCTTTCAAGCTGTTTAATGGAGAAAACATAACACAGCGCTGGCAACATTTCTTTCTCTACTAAATATTTGGTCACTTGATTTAGGACGTGTGGTCTAGATACACGAATATCGTTATCGCTGAATAGTTTAATTGTTTTGGATATACTATTATGGGTAGCTTGGTTGAATACTCCATTTTCGTCTTGTATAACGTGTGGTTTATCAATGATAGAGCGGATTTCGCTGTGAACTGATTTGTCCTTTATTGCTTTGAATATTCCACTGTTCACTGTTATAAAATTGTAATGAGTTAACGGAACAGGACGAATTAATTTTTTCGCAAAGTAAACCATTTTATCGGGAACAATATTAGTTATACCACGTGTTTCAATCCATGACGCAAATTTTTCTGGGTTGTCGAGTGTAGCAGATAACCCAATTATTTGAATATGGGTTGGCAACATAATAACAGAATTTTCCCAAACGTGACCTCTATCACGGTCACCAATCATATGAAATTCGTCGAAAATTACACAACCAAGTTCGTTTTCAATGTCCATATCGAATGAAGTAGTTGTCGTCGATGTGACTCGTGTTGTCGTAATACTCTTACTTTTAAGCTGATATAATTTGTTTAAAAGTATCTCTGTAGTCATAATTAATACATCCGCATCAGGGTTCGCTTTTATATCCCCAGTAATAATTCCTACGCTAATATGGGGATATTTTTTCGTAAAATCGTAATATTTTTGGTTTGACAAGCTTTTAATCGGACTACAATAGATAGTCTTTTTGTTTTTCGAATGAAAAAAATCGAGAGCAAATTCGGCGGGCATAGATTTCCCTGTTCCGGTAGGAGCAGTAATTAATACGTGATGTCCATTTACAAGTGATTCAATTGCCCATTTTTGAAAATCGTGAAGTTCATAACTAAATTTATCATAATACTGTTTGTATTGAGATTCAGATTCCTTTGGGTATGTTAGAGAGCATATTTTTACCATTGTTTTGTATTCTTTGTATAAGGTCTTATATAATATAATATCTTCTGTTTATATCATTTATATAAAACAATAAAATATTAAATTTTAGTGACTTGTTTTATGTATAGTATAATAAAAAAATTGAAATACTTTTGTTTTTATTAACAGTATTCAATATTGTAAAAAAAGGCGAATTATTAAAATGAGCGTATCCAAGAACATGAATAATGTTAATAATAAAATTAATAATATTTATACTACTAATAAATTTAATAATACTAATAACCATATTGCTAATAATAATGTTGATAATTTAGATATATATATTCCAAGAATCAGTGCGTCAGAGACAGAAGACAGTATTAAAGAAGTGTTCTTTAAATTTTATATTGGTGTAGTGGATTATGCCGATATTGTAGCAACGAAAAATCCAGATACAAAGGAAGTTCAATACTACAGTGCGTTTGTTAGGCTCAGTTATTGGGGACCCAATCGTTACCCGATGGAAGTATTTAACAGCACAAGGTCTTATAAGATTATGTTTCCGAATACTAATGGAGAAAATGAATCATATTGGATTTTGTTGCCAAACAAGAACCCATTGCCAAGAACCAAAGTAAATGTTCATCAATTAGCGGCATCAACAGAAAAATTGTTCGAGCAATTAGAGGTCGCTGAGAAGCAGTTGGTTAATAAAACTGAAGAAATCAAGGAATTAACTGCCTGTGTATCAAGACAAAACGATGTTATTGAAGAACTAAATTTCCAGTTGTTATCAGAGAGAGAAAATACAAATGCTCGATTTGAAGAAATGATGTATTTAATAAAGGATTTACAAAGTCAGCTCAAATACAACACAAATATTTTGGATAAAATAGACGATGAGCCTGTTATGAAACAAGTCGAGACACCTTGTAACAAAACAGCTAAGATAGCTGAGAAGCAAGAGCCAGAGGAACTATTTAATCGTTTAACAATTGCGGATGAAGATGATTGTATATATTCAACTCCAATTAGAAGAACAACAATGTATTCGTTTAATAAAGAATCGAGAGAAGAACAGATTAAATCCTATGAACAATCAAAAAAATACAAGACGCCCAAAGTAAATAGAGAAGAAAGTCTGAGTCCTCCATCGTTTGATGATATGGTTAGAATGTCAATTTCAAGAGACTTTTGCGGAAATTATTAAAGGGTAATAAATGGCCAGCCAAAAAGCAGAACAGGTATACAGGTAATATATAAGTAATAAATATATACAAAAATAAAAATGGGGAAACCCTTTTTTATTCTAATGCTTTTTCTCTCATTGTTTCATTTCTAAAAGACAAAAATAAATGAAAATATATTTGACAAACTATTTTTTCAAGTTTATAACACAAGATTATAACACAAGTTTATATCACAAGTTTATTATAATACCAAAATTATAATAACAAGTTTTGTAAAATGTAATAAAAATAATACAACAAAATAAAACATAATTAAATCTATTGTAAATGATAGCAAATAAATACAGATTACTAGAGAAACTCAATGAAGGTTCGTTTGGGTTAGTATACAAAGCAGAAAACGTAAGAACAGGAGAGAAATTAGCAATGAAGGTTGAAAAAAAAATGGGAAAAAATGTCACAACATTAAAAACAGAAGCGAAAATATACCAATACTTAGATAAGTTAAATGGGTTTCCGCAGCTAAAATGGTTTGGCACAGATAATGAATACAATTACTTAGCAATAGATTTGTATTTATTTTCTCTCAATACAATCGTGAAAACCAATAAAATAATAAATATCGAAACTGTTTTGCTCTTTGGGAAACAAATGATTGAGAGAATAGAAACACTACATTCTAAACTATTGCTACATAGGGATATTAAACCAGCTAATTTTTTGCTAGATGAGACAAATAAGTTATTTTTAATAGATTTCGGTATGTGTAAACGTTACGACTATGATGGAAAACACATATCAAAAAATGAAATAACTAGTATTATCGGCACTATAAATTATGTAAGCCTAAATGTCCATAATGGCATTGAACCAAGTAGAAGGGACGATTTGGAATCATGTGTTTATATAATAATTTATATGATGTTTGGGAATTTGGATTGGGAAAAACAGGTATCTCCTGCTGTTATTAAAGCACAAAAAGAAGAACAAGTAGTTAATACAAAATTGCCATCGTTTATAATAGAGATGTTGATATACATTAGACGGCTAAGGTTTGAAGAGACGCCGGATTATAAGTTATTGATAAGTATATTAGATGGAGAACTATCCCCCCGTTTTTCCTAAATAATTTACCCCCAGGTATAATATTATATTTTTATCATTTATTTGTATTTCCCCGCAAAACAACTTAAAGACAAATCCGTTTATAATAGTATAATACAATGTCCGTCACCGAGAGATTCACAGGTCGCGTCAAGTGGTTTAATAACAAAGCCGGTTATGGTTTTATTACCGTAACTGATGGGTCAAAAGCAGGCAGTGATATTTTTGTCCACCACAGTTCAATTCAGATTGATACTGAGCAGTATAAATATTTGGTACAAGGCGAATATGTGGAATTTAGTTTATCAGCAGTATCTTCTGGCGACCACGAGTTTCAAGCTGGTGAGGTTAGCGGAATCAAGGGTGGTAAGCTAATGTGTCAGACTAGACACGAGATGAGAAGCGTTCGCACTCACCACAAGGAAACTCAGGGAGACAATGACGGAACATGGACCCAAGTTAAGACAACTGAACAAAGTGCTGCTCCTAAGCAACCAGTTAGACTTATGAGAAGAGGCAGCGGTCCTGCTTCTAGTACCGGCGGCAGAGGTGCTCCTGCAGGCGGAAGAGCCCCCCCTAGAGGTGGAAGAGGCCCTGTTAGCGGAAGAGGAGGTCGTTTGTAAAATATTTATATAATATCGAAATAACTCGAAATAAATAAATAAAAATACTATAAAAAATAAATAAAATACAAAAAATATTTTATTTACTAATCCGTATTCGAAAACTTATTTGCCGACACATTGGTCCTTATCTATAACAATCTCCTTTGATATATTTTTTATAATTTTTTCATAATTATTAATTTGTTCTTCTTTCGATGAACCAGACATTGCTTCACAAATAATCTTATTATATCTATCGTTTTGTTTTGAATTGTAATCACTATATTCCGGATTCATTTTTTGCCATTCAAATATGTTTTTTATATTTTTATTGGAAACCTCTTTTATTGCCTTTGTTAAATTTATTTTATCATCGGTTTCCTTTGTCCATTGATTATCATCCTTGATATATATTGTGTTCCTTTTAAAGTCACTACAATGTAGAGGTCGCTTACATACATCCAACTTATTGAGTCCATTTATAAATATTTTGGTTATACCATTGGCATACCCTAGTCGCGCTGTTTCTTCCAAATCGCCTATTCCTAGCACCAAGGAATCCACAAAATCAGATAGATTTATAGCATCTTTACATTTCTCATTCAAAAATATGTTTAGATTAAAATTATTACTATTTACATTGTTTGTCACGCTTATATTATTTCCGCTGCTTATTGATGTGCTGGTTTTTTGTAATTCTACTATTTGTTTTATGAATTCATTATTTTGTTCTACCAGTTTTGTTAACAATTCTGAAAATATCTGTGTCTCTGTTGATGCTTTGGTTTGCTCTAATGTTGTATTACATATTTCTACATTTTCTTCCTGGTTAGCAACTGTATTTACACACTTTTTACGATGATACCATAAGCTGCTTCTTGCTGTGTATACTTTATTACAATTATCACACTTCATCTGTTTCTTATCGCCTAAAGTAGCGACATTTGGTTCTATTTTGTTGTTCGAAATGCTCAACTTCATTATGATACAATGTTTTTTCGTCTGAAAGTGTTTTTTCAAATCACTCAACTTAGTTGATTTATAGTCACATAATTTACATTCATTTATTTGGCGAGGTTTGTCGATATTTTTTGGCGATTTATTAGACATTTATATAACATATTTATTATTTTTTTAAGTTGAAACGAAGTATATGATATTTTAAGTCCATTTATTTTACGTAATGGCTATCATTTGTTTTATTCAAAATACATAATACACATTTTGAATAAAAAGAAACTATTGTAATTTCATAATTTCTAATTCATTATCTTCGTATATTACCTCTTTAGTATATGTAGACAATGATGATAAATCAAATATTAAATCACACACATAATCCTTTTTCATTTTAGTTATCCATATAGAAGAACAATATGGCATTAATAAGTTATATATTTGGTTTCCACCTATTATAAAAATTTTTTTATCTGTATTTATTTTCATAAATTCTAAGGTTTCAGAAAGATTCAAAAATATTAAATCTTTGTTATTTTGATTATATAAATTAGAATATTTTTCTTTTTCATTTGTTATAACAATATTAGTTCTATTTTTTAGTGGCTGTGCCATTGGCAAAGAAAATAATGTTTTTGACCCCATAATTACTATATTTTCATATGTTTTATTTTTGAAAAAAGTCATGTCGGTCTTACTTTTCCAAGGTATTGACCCATTTTTAGCCAATCCATTATTAGAATCAATAGCTAAAATAGCTTCAACATTTGATAATTTTATAGACATTATATACATCTCTATGTATTCATATATCTAAATATTATTTATTAATTATTAGTAATATCTAAACGAATTATGGTTTAAATACCAATTTTTTAACACAAATTATTAAGACGATAAAATCCTGTTTAGCGACTTTTTGTTCGAAAATGTTCGAAAATGTCCAAAAAATGTCCAATTTTAAAGCATAAACATCAAAAAAGTCGCCAAAAATAAATTTTAAAATGAATACAATTATCGTCACATTTATTTTAGTTGCGACAACTGTCGATAAATAAGTGCGATAAATCGAACATTTTTCGAACATAAAAAGTCGCCGACAAATTTTTTATTCGCGGAAAAAAATGAAAAAAAAGTATCGTAACAAATATTTTTATGAAAAAATGAAAATTAGAGCATTATGCTCACAACTCACTTTTTTGTAAAAGTTGAAATATTTTTTCCCAAAAGTAAAAAGGAAAATCGATTTTGGACATTTTTAAAATGTCCATTTTTGAAAAAGGGAAACACTTTTGAGAAATTAGTTTTCTTTCTTTTTGCTCCCGAATTTACGATAACAATAATTCCAGATTATTTTATTTGAGAGTAAATCATATATCGTAACAAATATATAATTAAAATATTTGTAATAAAATGATATAAAGCTACCTACATATTATGTAGTATAAGAAAAATGTCGGACAATAATGAAACAATTCCGGAATCGGTCCAAGCAATTACCGAAGCATTTAGCACAATTTCAGATAGTATTACCTTGTTTAAGATGCAGTTAAGCACATTACAACAACAAGTGAAAAATGTAGAAAAACAGGTTAAAAAGGAATTGAAATCCCTTAAGAAAAAGACCGCTCCTAATGATAAACCAAAGGGAAAAAAAGCACCATCCGGTTTTGCGAAACCCAGTAAGGTTACAAAGGAATTATGTGAGTTTATGAATAAACCAGAAGGTTCAGAAATAGCTAGAACCGAAGTGACACGAACATTGGTTCAATATATCAAAACACATAATTTACAAGAACAAACAATGGAGTCCAAAAATAAAATAATTCCAGACGATAAACTCAAGAATTTGTTGGGCATTGAGACAATTGAATCCGGCGATTTGACATTTTTTAACATTCAGAAATATATGAATAAACATTTTATTTCAAACAAACAAAAAACGAATGAAACAAGTATGTAAAGAAGATTAATTTACAATTGTAGTTTATATTTTATTGGATATAACAACAAAATATAAATATATTTATAAAACATGGAGTATACAACTATAGGAATTTTTGATTTTATTAAAAATCCAGAAAAATTAGAGTTATTAAATAAATTTAATGAAAAACTTAATGTAGAAAAGAATAAAATAGTTTTTGTATACAGTGCGCCAAAAGTAGGGTCCACATCAATAATAAGTTCTTTACGATTATACGGAATAGATAGCCTTCATATAATACATATACACGATGAAGAAATGTTATATGCTTTGACGCAAATAAAAGGCATAACGGTTAATGAAATAATATTGTATTATAAATATTTGGGAAAAGAAGTGTATGTAATTGATGTTTATAGAGAGCCTATTGAGAGAAAAATTTCAGCATATTTTGAAAAAATAGGCGCATATCATTTCAATAATTTTGATGAAAAGGTAAACACATACAATGTGGAAAAAGTAATACATCGTTTCAATAGAATAATGCCACATATAGCAAATGGAGACCATTTTATTGACAAATTTAATATACCAATCCCAAAACAATTTGATTACGTAAATAAATATTTGTTGATTGAAAACAATGGTATAAAATATATAAAATTACGCTTAAGAGACTCAAATATTTGGGGTCAAATTTTGTCTGATATATTTGGATTTAAGATAGGAATCGTTAAAGATTATGAAAGTGCGAATAAACCTATAAAGGATTTATATACTAATTTTAAAGAGAATTATAAGATACCCAAAAATTTATTAGATGATATAATGAAATGTAAATATTTAAATTATTTTTTGTCACCAAATGAAAAACAAGATTATCATCATAAATGGTTTGTAAATTCGGATAATTATTTTGTTGCTTTTACATCCGAACAGTATACTTTATATGATGAGTTAACGTTAGAGAACTGTCATCTAGATTATATTCAATCAAATCATTATATGGATGAAGGATGTATTTGTAAAGCATGTTCATTAAAAAGAGAGTCCATAAGAAATAAAATAAATAATGGAGAAACAATAACCATAAATGATAAAGTATACCATAGTGAAGCAAAGAATGAATTATTAACAAATAGAGTAAAAAAACTAAATAAAATGAATAGCGTTATCCCAAATAGGGTAAATGGTCGCAAAAATTTTACACAAGAAATGTCAAATATAGTGAATGGTCGACGTTAATTGTAATTAGCTACTTTTATAAAAATTCTACTGTATCTCTCTGAATATTAAGTCAAAAACCTACTGTATTTCTCAAAATCTGCTGTATATAAGGAGGGGTCATAGGGGAACCTTGGTTCCCTTAATAAATTGTAAAGTGAAGCGGTAAGGTGTATATGTAGAATAAAAAATTGAAAAAAAGGTAAAGACGGAAGGTAAAGACAATAAGTAATAAAAAGCGAGTAATCGAAGTTGTGTAGTAAAAGTTGTGAATAAAAGTTGTGAAAATGTCATCGTTATCAGTAATGTCTCCAAAGTCAAAAGCAATGAAGGCAATGGAAGGAATATACCGTGAATGCGGTATGGAAATAGTAAATTTAATAAATAAAAAATACAATATGGATGTGAATCTATCGGAATTGTTGTCTTGTGTAGAAATGAAGGTAATGGAGGTGGAAAAGGTGTCATCGTCGTCATCGGTATTTCCAATTCCATTCAACAAAAGCAAAGTGAATCGAGACTTATGCCAAGGGCTGTGCTACAACCATGGTCTGTTCACTCAATGCGAAAAGAAACAATTGGAAGGTAAGGTATATTGTAAAGGATGCTCAAAAGAAGCAGAAAAATCAAATACAGGCGTTCCAAACTGCGGAACAATTGAAGCACGTTTGGCAGCGGATTTGATGGAATACACAGACCCAAAAGGTCGTAAACCAATCGCTTACGTAAAAGTTTTGGAGAAGCTTTCCATTTCAATTGAAACAGTGAAAGAAACAGCATCGAAAGAAAATATAGAAATCGATTCGATTCACTTTGAAATGGCGGAAGCAAAGCGTGGTCGTCCAAAAACAAAAATATCAAAAAAAGTGGAAGCAGCTACAGTTGAAGATTTGTTTGCTACATTAGTAAATGAGGAATTAAATGATGTAGATTCAATTGAAGAAACCATAGTAACGAGTGCTTCAGATGAAGAAAAAGAAGCGAAACTAGCTGCTGAAAAAGAAGCAAAGTTAGCTGCTGAAAAAGAAGCAAAGCTTAAAGAAAAGGAAGCGAAACTAGCTGCTGAAAAAGAAGCGAAGGAATTAAAGCTTAAAGAAAAGGAAGCGAAGTTAGCTGCTGAAAAAGAAGCGAAGGAATTAAAGCTTAAAGAAAAAGAAGCGAAGTTAGCTGCTGAAAAAGAAGCAAAAGAAGCAAAGTTAGCTGCTGAAAAGGAAGCAAAAGAATTAAAGCTTAAAGAAAAGGAAGCGAAACTAGCTGCTGAAAAAGAAGCAAAAGAAGCAAAGTTAGCTGCTGAAAAGGAAGCAAAGCTTAAGGAAAAGGAGGCCAAAGAGGCAGCCAAAGTTGCTCCAAAGGAAAAGGTTGTAAAGGAAAAGGTTGTAAAGGAAAAGGTTCAAAAAGAAAAAGTTGTAAAGAAAGCAGAAACAGCAGTTGTTGCTGTAGAGAAAAATGAAGAAGAACCGCCAACAAAAGTATCAGTAAAAAGAATCACAATAGATGGCAAGGAGTATTTCAAAACAGAATCAAATATTTTGTATGACCCGGAAACAAGAGATGAAGTAGGGTTATATGATGCGGAAACAAATAGCATCAAAGAATTGCCAGATGATTCAGATAATGAATTAGAAGAAGATGAATATGATTCAGATAATTAAATGTAGTTAGTTAGTAGTTAGTATTAAGTATTAAGTAAATATTTCGAAGGGTTTAAATTCCTTTTTTTTCCTGCCTTGGGCCTTGGTCGGCGGCGAATGTGCGGCGAATGTGCGGCAAATGTTCCACGAATGTGCGGCAAATGTTCCACGAATGTGCGGCGAATGTTCCGGAACGTTTGTCACTGGTATCTGGTTTTTGTCACTCATTTCTGGTTTTTGCGAGTCATTTCTGGCATCATAATGCGTGTGATATAGTAGCATAATAGTAATATAATGGATTATATTAATAATGTATTTGATATAGTATTATAATAATAAGCGAGATATAGTAGCATAATACGTATGATACAGTATCATAATACGTGTGATACAGTATCATAATACGTGTGATACAGTATCATAATACGTGTGATACAGTATCATAATACGTGTGATACAGTATCATAATACGTGTGATACAGTATCATAATACGTGTGATACAGTATCATAATGGATTAAATAATGTCGAATATTATCAAATACTTTTTCTCTCATTGTTTAGATTTTAAAAGTGAAATTAAATTATTATTTTATAAATACAACCAAAAATGTATTATTAGTTTTATATCTTGAGAGAAATATCAAGATATTATTCAGTAATCCGTAATCCGTGTTAAAGTAATTGGTATCTTTTTTTTCTGTATATAATACAAATATGAATAGCATACAATCGGTTCCGAAAATGAGTATTTTAAAAGGCGAACTAACGCAGTTTATAGCGGACAACAATATTGTTGGCACGGCAGCTGGTGTAAGCATTGCGATTGCGACAAAAGATATAATACAATCGTTTGTGGACGATATTGTAATCCCATTATTATATGCGGCTATGGTCGCAATGAACGGAAAATATTTTGGTAACTTGTTGCCAGATAAGACAAAGATAGACTATATGAGCTTCTCAAAACAGTTCATAACATGGTTATTAGTGATTGTCATAACCTATCTCTTTATTATGGTTGCGTTTCGTATTTTTCTTGGTGTGCCAGAAGAAAAGAAATCGAAATAAATTCCATAACGGTTTGTCGGCCTTGGGCTTAGAATGTTCCTGCCTTGGGCTTAGAATGTTCCTGCCTTGGGCTTAGAATGTTCCTGCCTTGGGCTTAGAATGTTCCGACCTTGGGCTTAGAATGTTCCGGAACGTTTGTCACTGATAACAGGTTTTTGCGACTCATTTCTGCCTTTTCGCAGTCATTTCTGGCTATTGCTTATTAATTATATAACCATTTATCAAAATAAAGAAATGATATAGTATTATTCATAAATGAGTAAATTATTAAAAAATGTAGTGTTAATAGACACAGGTTATGGGTTCAAAAGGCTATTAGAAATTTGGGTTTAATATAAATATTGACTACATAAAATCGCCTAACCACCAGGTTAAGCAATCACCCCACATCAAAAGAGGTCGCAATAAATAAACATTTATGTTAAATATCGCTTAGCCAAACTGCGAAGCAAACAACACATGAAACCAATATCATTATCTATATAATTAAAAATCCTGTTTATAATTATATTCTATAACTTTTTCTCTCATTGTTTAAATTTTAAAAGTGAAATTAAATTATTATTTTATAAATACAAACAAAATTGAATTATTAGTTTTATATCTTGAGAGAAAATATAACAACAAGGTAAAAATGGATTTATCTAGTTTGCCAGAATTTATAGTAAAACTAATAGGAAGCTACATACACGCGGTTCAATGTGAAAAACAAATAGTATGTTATGAGTATTTGATTAAACGCAGAAAAGATATTTTAATAGAAGTAAATGAAATATTGAACTCAAATCAATATACAAAGAGAGAAATCGGAAAGGTCGCTGAGGTCTTCTTTAACGATGGCTCAAAATATCCAAAAAATACAGTTGAAAGACAGCGAACAATAGATTACCAACCGAAAGGATGTAGATATGTAAACTATACACGGGATATATTAAAGAAATCCGTTTTAGGAAATATCTTTTCCGAAATAAGAATGATAACGGATTCATTGAAATACGATGGCATCCGTTGTTTTCCTTTACATATGTCTTATGAAGCGACATTGCTACATGAAGGTCAAGCTTATAGGAGAGCCAAATTAAACGCATTACATCGTCTTCATGACGCTTATTTGCTTCTAAGTGTGTGTAAATATGTAAGCAAATCCAAGTAAATTTTTGTCACTCATTTCTAGCTTTTGTCACTCATTTATTTTATAGTATTCCACTGTAGCACGGTATCTCCACTATAATTCTACTGTAATTCCACTATAATTCCACTGTAGCACTGTGTCTCCACTATAATTCCACTGTAGCACTGTGTCTCCACTATAATTCCACTGTAGCACTGTGTCTCCAATATAATTCCACTGTAGCACTGTGTCTCCAATATAATTCCACTGTAGCACTGTGTCTCCAATATAATTCCAATGTATAACATTTTGTTATAGTGTCTTATATAAATTATCTCATCTATTTTATATATGTATACTTCTCTCGTGTATTCTAATTTATTAGTTAGCAGCTTTGTTATGGTAATTTTGGATGTTATTTTTCTCTCAATGAATGCGGATGTATTCAAAATACAAATAGCAGAAGTTCAAAATTCACCATTAAAATTAAATCCAATCGGTGCTTTATTGTCATATATGTTTCTCATATTTGGTTTGAATTATTTTATTTTGTCTCCGCATCGAAGCATATTAGATGCGTTTTTATTTGGTTTAGTTATTTATGGTGTCTATGAGACAACTACATTAGCACTGTTACATAAATGGCGTTTTTCAACAGTTATAATAGATACATTGTGGGGCGGCACTCTGTTTGCTCTAACTACTTTTATTACATACAAGATTGTATAAATTTGTCTCTAATTTGTAATCATTTGAAGCCAATTTGTCTCCAATTCATTGAATAAAATTGTCACTCATATATGCTTTTTGTCACTCATTTCTGACACCATATATGCTCACAATATTACACAGTGTAGAAATATAAATGACAGCATAGGTCGGCGCAAATGAAGCCAATGGAAGCAACTGATGCCACGGAACGACTAGGACGCACAGTCGCACAGCATCACCGGCGGCAAATCGGCGGCAAATCGTAGGCAAATCGTAGTCAAACCGGAGGCAAATCGGCGGCAAATCGTAGTCAAACCGGAGGCAAATCGGCGGCAACAAGACACCAACAAGACACCAACTCGAAACCAACTAGACACCAACTCGACACCAACTCGAAACCAACTAGACACCAACAAAAACAAAATCAAAATCAAAATCAAAATCAAAACCAAAATCAAAATCAAAAACAAAAACAAAAACAAAATCAAAATCAAAAACAAAAACAAAATCAAAATCAAAACCAAAAACAAAATCAAAAAATAAAAAATTGAAATAAAATTTACAATACTTTTTAAACGTAAAAGGATAATAAAGTGTATAAACCGTAAAGTCAATAGCTAATAATAATACCCAAGAAAAATGAAATGCAAATATTGTAATTCGAATACTCACACAATTAAAGATTGTAATTCTCGTATATCAGTTATGTTACTTAATCAGATATCATCCATAATGTTTAGTAATCCAATCAATTTTCGTTACCAAATTCAGCAATTAAAATATTTAAGACACTCCGATTTAAGTATGATTTGTAAAAAGTTACACCAACCTATGTCAGGCAACAAACCTGAGCTCATATTTCGTATACTTAAAACCTATTTTAATTTATCATACGACAGGGTTCCCACAGAAGAAGCCCGACATGAAATGATAATGGCTATACATATAAGCTATACAGATTTACTTGAAACAATCGATATTGACAGACCTATTGTTATAAATTTGATACAAATGATAGACACTTGGTATTGGTATACATATGGTCTTATGCGCAATGGACTACCTTTATCAGAATATAGAGCTGAACTCCAAGAATTTTATTTAGCCATCAATATGAGTAACGCATTGCTTCAAACACTTGATAATACAAGTAACAAATTAACAAAAATATCAATAAAATTTGAACCCTTAGAACAACAAAACCAATTAGAAGACGAAGAATGTGCGATATGTTATGAAGAAAATTGTAAGACAGCTCAGCTAGGATGTGGGCACAAATTTTGTGGCAATTGTATTTGTGAAATAGCAAAGGCAACAACAAAATCATTTATTTTATGCGCGCTATGTAGAGACGAAATTAATGAAATAAAGGTAAGCGACGAAGAAACAAATAGACAGCTAAAAGAATACATCGCATAACAAAAAAATCAAAAATCAAAAATCAAAAATCAAAAATCAAAAATCAAAAATCAAAAATCAAAAATCAAAAATCAAAAATTCTTTTTTTTGAAAAAAGTAAATAAAATAAAAAATTGAAATACAATTAAAACAATAATAAATAATTAATAATTTAAAGCGTATATAAAGTATTAAAACAATGAATCTAACAATCGACATTCCTGAACCCCCAATAGCATTAATGAGACAAGTGAATAAACCAATTTTTAGAGAGCGTCATGAAGAAGAAAAATATTATTTACAATCGATACATATATTCGACGAAACCGGAAAGCAAATAGATTCAGGTTTTGTCAAATTAAACGATTATACCAAAGGATGTAGTATGGTCAGAATATTAAACAAATTTGAAAAGCATTTTCATATATTTAGGTGCTGGGAGCATTATGGAGATAAACATTTTGAAACAGAAAAGTATACAATAATGGATTTAGCCACAACCAGATGTTGTAATGACTATCATACATATCAAGAAATAGAAACCGGATTAATCGATTGTAATCTTTGGGGACTAGTTCGATGCCCGCATAAAACCGAAACAATACCAGAATCCAGGGCACCATTTTATGGCGATTTGGAGCGAGACGTATATAGTGAGGCACTTTTAGAATGCTTGGAGCCAGCAAATAACCCAAATAAATCAAAATCAGAAGACAAGTTATGCTGTCGCCTAGATGAGATATTAAATATAGAAGATGCTTGTAGCCAAGGGTTAATAAGTAAAAAACGGGAAACCGAGGTTTTAAACGAATTGACTTGTGTATGTAAGCCATGTAATAAAAGAGAAATCCCAAAGGACGTTAAAAAGCGAGCACAAGAAGAAGTCGACTTTGTTTTAAAAAAAGCAAGCCAGAACAACAACCAGAATAAGTAAATAAGTAAACAAGTAAATAAATAAATTTAAATAATTTTAGTGTAATCAGAAATCATATAATAATAAAAATAAATTGAATTATTTTTTATCATATAAAAAGTAATTAAAGTTATACAAGAAAGCGATAATAAAATGTCTTACACAACAAATACTTACACAATGAATGCTGTAGATTATAAACAAATGAAGGAACAAATTAAAAATATTAAATTATCTTTTAAAAATATTAGGAAGCATATTGATGGAGAGAAAAGCGTAATAGAGAAGCCACAACATCATCAAATTTTGGAAGATATTGACGACCTTAGAAACGAACTAGAGACGACAAAAAACTCCCTAGAAGCAGCACAGCTGACAATACACCAATTAATTGGAGGGCTTTATAATCAGAAAACCCAAAAACAAACAATGGATGCTCATATAGACGTTTTGTTTGATGGATGTATTCAAAATAAAAATGTAATCGGAGAATCAAAATGGCCAACAACACGTCAAGGAGACGCTAACGAGAAACGAATCGAAGAGCTTGAAAAGAAAGTAGACTCAGCCCAGCAAGTGATTTACCAATTAATTGGAGGGCTCTTTCATAAGGATTTACAACCAAGTCAGTTTGAGTTGTTCACAAGAATTTTGTATTGTCAAGAAGTAGACGATGAAATATTTAAGGCGTGTGAATTAGAAGACCAAGGATTTATTACACACCAAGGAATGCAAAATGAAGAACGAATTGATTGGTTGGAATACAATATGAACCATATGGTCAAACGCATCAAAAAGGGAAAGAAACTGCGCACAATTTATTAAAAAAGCAAATAACTAAAGCAAATAACTAAAGCAAGTAAAATAAAATAAAATCAAAATAAAATAAAATAAAATAAAATAAAATAAAATCATAAGTAGTTAGTAGTAAGTAGTTAGTAATCAAATAAATATGTCTTTTTTTTACAAACCAGAGTCAGAGTGTACCAAACCAAAAAAAATGAATAGTAAAATGAGTAAGCTATAAGAAACCAAATATTATAAAAAAAATTGAAATACTTTTTATAATAAAGATGAAAGCAAAACGTAGTAATAAAGTAGCAATAAGCAGTTAATAAAAGCAGTTAATAAAAGAAGTAAATTAAAATGTCACCAATCACTAGCATTTTCATTGAAAATATTGGAAACAATATGACTCCAAAAGCCATCGCAAAATTATTCGAAGATATGAGAATTGCCATAGTAAAGCAAGTAACTGTATTTCCCGAATTCGACCAAAATCAAAAAAAGATGAACTATGGAGCATATATTGCGGTAGATTGGTTGGATACGGAAACAGCGTATAAATTTATTAGTTGCGTAAAGCATCCCAAAAAAGTAGCACGTGTATTTTATTCGGACAATGATTTTTGGGTAGTGAAGCCAAATCCGATGCCAGCATTTACAAGCGAATCATTTACAAGCAAATGGACTTTTAAGTTTGAAAATCCTTTAAACAAGATTTTCCAGGAAATAATAGATGAAGAACAAGACAAACTGATACAGCAGTTGGAAGAAGGTGAGTTAGTCGTTTCGGAGCAATACTAAAGCATATAAATAAAAAATAAATAAAAAATAAAAAATAAAAAAGTAGTAAGTAGTAGTAAGTAGTAAGAATAAGTAAATAAACTTTATTTTTTATTTTTCAAAGCAAAAGCAAATAAAAAAATTAGTTATTTAAAAATGCTAAGGAAAATCAAAAAAATTGAAAAAAATTTATATATATTTTTTCATCTTAGAATCAGAATAATAATTAATAGCTAAAGCGAATCCGAAACCGAATTTAAATAAGTGAAAGTGAATAAATGGAAGAACGTTTCAATTTATTATTGGAGCGAGCTAATTACAAAAAAGCACAGCATCAAATTGATGGTATTTCCTGGTGCATAAAAAACGAAAAAAATATAAAGGACGAAAAAGATATAAAGGACGGAAAAGATATAAAAGGAGGAATTATTGCGGATGAGATGGGGCTTGGAAAAACATTAATGATGATAGGAGTGATGTTTGTAAATTTCAAGCGAAGAACCCTAATAGTATTGCCTCCAGTTTTGCTGAGTCAATGGGCAAAAGAGATTTACAAATGTTCAGGACATGAGCCGCTCGTGTATCATGGACAAAAAACCAAGACCATCACAGACGAACAACTACATTCCGCGCCAATAGTGCTAACGACATACAGCATGTTGCTGCCAAAAAAGAAGTCAAAGGACATAAGAGAAACGGACACAAGAGAAACAGACACAAGAGAAACGGACACAAGAGAAACAGACATAGGTGTAACCAGATTACACAAGGTCGCTTGGAATCGCGTAATATTTGACGAAGCACATCATTTAAGAAACAATAAAACAACAAGATACAAAAGTTGTGAAGCAATCAGAGCGCCGATACGCTGGCTAGTAACAGGCACGCCAGTTCAAAATAAGCGAGCAGATTTCTTCAATTTATTAAAAATGATAGGGATAAGTATGTCAAGAACCGAAAGCAAGGACGACGAATTGATAACAAAGATAATAACTACTAAGGTTTTGCGAAGAACCAAAGTAGAAGTTGGTATTAATTTGCCACCGGTATTAAATCATTGTTCTACGATAGAGTGGTCAAATATAAACGAAAAATTATTAGCAGAGGAAATACATTCATTGTTGACGAAACAGACG
>Ga0194133_10004106_pt1 | contig 19928 bp, 9 predicted proteins | sample TA2KigOf40mmetaG_FD_155448 | JGI IMG/M metagenome (GOLD analysis project Ga0194133, IMG submission 155448) | Freshwater microbial communities from Lake Tanganyika, Tanzania - TA2015055 Kigoma Offshore 40m | ecosystem: Environmental > Aquatic > Freshwater > Lake | place: Tanzania: Lake Tanganyika...
ACAAGTGACGTCAGAGCAACACATTTTGTGACCATCTGCTGCTGCTGGTCCCATCTCTATCTGACAGAGATCTGGGAGACTGGGGTTCAATCTCTGGTCACGCCAAAATCTTTGACCCCTAGATTTGCCTTAATTCATCATTTCCAGCAGATGATTATCTCAGTCAGGATTGATTGTTGCGCAGAAACTTGATGAAAAAGTTAATTCTTTCTTAATCTTTAACTCATTTAATTATCAAATTCAATCAAATGACTGCAAGATACAACATTCAAGTGATAGGAATTGTTGTAAAGTCAACACCACTAGGTGTTAGAATAATAAGTCCCTTAATAAAAAGCTGCCAATCAATCTTATCAATAGCCTCATGTATGTAGACGGCACACACGGATTACAGCCTTAAGATTTAATTTACGTAAAGTACCATTTTTTGATCACGCAACTTTTTATCCACATCTGATCCCTGAGCACATTTGATAACTGCGCTCCTGCCTCACATGTCCATAAAAAGGCCTGCGTGCCTTATTTTAGTTAACTAGTTATATTCCGACAGCTTAGACGTAAGTTTCAGATGTAACTAAGAGATTACCATAAGGATAATATGTGTAAAGTATTATAAAGTACCTATTTCAATAAAGTATTATGAGCATTCCTAAACACCTTGCGTTTCTTTAATAAGAACTGGGGGACCCTAGGCACTCATAGACTAGAAAATAGGAGTTACAGAAAGTTTAACAGCCCTTATCTGACTCTAAGCGACACAACCATGCCTGTCACTTAAAGTAAAGTAAGTCTACATGTATGTAGATGACACAAACAATTAAGCAACAAAAGTTACACCAATTTTTAAATAATAATAAGAGGCAAAATAGCCAAAGAAAACCAAAATGAGCTAAACCAACAGTTCAATTACGTAGCAATTCCCTCTATGTTATAAAAACTAAGCACTCATCTTTACATTCTTTACATTTCTAAGAATTTTGGTCATTTAACCCTCTTTTTTGCATAAACAAGCAACTCTCATTCACTATCTTAGTCAGACCAAGATCCCTTTTTAAAAGTAAAAAAGTACCCGTCCTAACCCTTTTGGTTAAGAGTTCTTCTCCAAACACCACCAAGCATCAACCATGTGTTCCTCCTGGCTGAGCATTTTCTATTGCCTCTTCTCTTGTTGTATTTTTTTTGCTCATATTGAATGAAGACAATAAAAGTATATTTATTACTTCTTGTGTTTTACTACTATGGGAATGGAGCCTAAGTCAGCCAATCTTAGTTCGATTGATTCTCAGGGAGAGGATTCCACACTACTCTTGAAATCTCTCTTCATGTATCTGCTTCTTTTTTTATTGCTTCAGCAAATGCTAGGACACCTTTTTTTAGATGCATTATATAGACCATACCTTTTTTCTGATTGAGATTTTTTGATTGTTTGTTTTTACCAGCCCAGGGTCGGTGTCCGGCATTCAACAACTGACAGTTCAATCCCCTTGATCAAATTCCTATACCCAACTGAAAACAAGGTCACCTCTTAGGACAAGTAGTGACAAGTTGTGCATAGACCTGCCAAAATATATGGCAATTAGAGTATTCCAAAAGGTGAGAAAAATCACCTTTGAAACAAGTAAGGTGACGAAAATATAGAAAAACCTGTCATAACATTGGCAATAATATCACTACTTTTCATTTAGTAAATTCAGGCCAAATTTAGTGGAAAGTCACACACTTATTTCCGGTCAGGTAGCCAAGTATTGTATCCTTAGGTTACGCCAGACCCTTTCATTCAGAGTGAAGGTATTTAGCAGAGAGGTACAGAATACCTACATCAGACTGAAGTAAAAATTATGAATTTAAAAATCTGGATTTTCATCTGATGGTTCTACATGGAATCTCACAATGAAAAGAATGACCCTACTTTTTAGCAGCAGATTTAGGTTTCTTGTTGGCTGAAAGCAACCTTTTATAGAATTAGTAAAGTTTTAAACATAAGCTACTTTATTTTTTGCTTTATATATTGCAAGCCCTAATGGTTCTTAAAAAAAGCTTTTGAAGGATATTCCTTTCAAATTTTGATTGACTTTGATGCACTATTTATTCAAATACTGCATCATTTGAATGATAATAAGGAAGGCTTAAACCTAAACCTTAATATCTGTCCAAAGTCTGTGCATAATGGTCCATTCTAATGAATTTGCAAAAACAAAACAGCTGTGATAGATTCGAATGCAACTAAAATGGATTTTATATTCTGATGAAAAAAAGGTGTTGTTAATGTATAGGAACCATTATTATCATCATAGCAAAGGTTTCAAAGACAGATATTGAGATATCAATTCTTAAAAGGATTTTTTCACAAACCTATCAAAGTAAAGCTTATTTTCAAAACTTTTTTTTGTTCCAAAAAAATCCATAAAAGTTGTTGAAGAAACAAAAAACGCCTTTCTTCGTGCAATATTTTTCCACAAAGTTCTCATCATAGGGGAGTTAGAAGAGGCTTTTCTTATCAATTTGATTTAAGCCTCTTATGCGAAAACTTTTATTCCTAACTTGTTTGTGATTATTTTATAGTTTAACTCACTCTTTAAGAATCTAGAAATGTCAATTTCTTTCGTCTGAACGACTGCTTTTTTTTCTTCAAAAAAAAAGTAAGTAAAAGTTTAAAGGTGTTAAATTTATTTTTGGGCTTTCTAATTGGATCTTGATTGAAATGAAAACTTTTTGTGTTTTAGATGAAAAAGTTTTAGTTAAACTTGAACAGATTCTGCAAAAGCTGTTGTCCAATTACTCTTTGACATCGAGGTAAAAATGAATGAATTATTTCTTTTGAGTAAAATGATCCATGCATTACTCTCACAATAATATCTTTAAATTTCCTAAGCTCTCACACAATTCAAGGTATGCCACAAAACTAGTGATGGGTCCAAGCCAAATTTTTTTGACCCGGGTCGGGTCGGGGCGGCTCAGCCATCTTTGGTTTGGGTTTGGAAAATATCCCATAAAAATACCAATTTTTTCAATTTTTTTCCTGTTAAAAAAGTACCCGGGTTAAAGACGGGTCAGCCTCTTATTAACCGCAGGTCAAAAGTATTCTCGGGTTGAGTCGGGTCGGGTCAGGGCCCATCTACACAAAACAATTGGTTTGCAAATAGCTTTGTAAAATAACAAGTTAATCTTTAATTGATTGTTTCGCAGTTATGTATAGCCTATTCCTGATGACGCATGCATGCAACCTTATGTGTTCTTGTTACTGGAGTACCGCTGGCCCAGTACAATTACACATGCTAACTTATTAAAATAAAAGTCTAGAAATTCTTTATTCTAAAAAATGATAAAACTTACAAAGTAAAGCTTAAATCTTAACGGCCTAATCATCCTTCACAATCTTATGTCTATGAATAGTGGAAAATAACTAGTTAACATGGTTAGGTGCCAAAGCCCATTTATCAATGTAAGAAGCAGGAGAGCAGGGATCAAGCATGTTAGGGAATTAAATGTGGATGAATAGGACTTACACATACAAAATAGATCGGTTGATTTCATTCAGTCTCTCCAAATCATCTATTTAGAAAATAACATAGTACGTCATCAAATATCTCCTTTACACATCTACATAGACTATCTCTATGATAGCGCATATGTAGAGGCTTGTTTGGAGTCGCTTAGATAAAATAGAGATGTTGGTCGTAACTTTTACATCCTGACCCAATCTTATAAACTAACCTCCTTTTATAAAAATAAAAGGCTGGTGTAACTATTGTATGTTCATAATACTTTATTCGGTTTGTAGGCACTTTATCTTTTAAATTACAATACTAAAATAAAAACTAAAGTCTAAATCTAATTATCTACCTAGGTGACTTACGTCTAAGCCCAAAGGGAAATAACTAGTCAACATTGTAAAGCCACGCAAGCCTTTTTATGAACGCTGATGAGGAGCGTAAAGGTTGTGTGATCGAAAATGGTAAAATACCATAAACTTAAAACTAAGTACTCGAATCCTTGTGGGCTATCTACATCTATATCAAACTGTCTGTCAGGTTAGACTTTGATTTGTTTTATTACTGGAACATTATAAGAGCCTTAAAAAGCTTAATAAACAGTTCAGCTCTGGCTCTTTTCTTGATTCAGAATTTTTTCAAACAATAAAACTTTAATTTTTTTTCATTTTCAAAGCTCACGATTCACTCTTAAAGCAATTTATATACTATTTGAATTGTATTTTTAAAAGCCCTTTCAAACAATTAGGATCCTGATTTCCCTTGTTTACAATAAACAATGGTTGTTCGGATATGCTTCCATCAAAATCTACTTCAGTTTTGTTTGTTTGAAAAATATTTTTCAGGATCAATTTTTACTGAGTTTCCTACATTTTTCCCCTCGGCATTATCATAATTAATTCACATGCTATATAGAGACAAACATATTGGAATCGGATGCCGATATAGACTTATTTTATTATATAGCTTATTTTTACTTAGACTTTTAAGCTTTTCTGCTCAAGATGCAAAGAAAAATGTGTATTTGTTTTCTTCTTATATAGACACTAATTAAGATGACCTTTTATACCATTGTGGGTTTTTTCAAAAGATAACCTTTCAAGAACATAAGCTCATCAATATAATGACTTATTGTCACTAACTTATTAGCCTTCAATACTTATTGCTGTATGATTTTTGTGAGAAAAAATACTATTGTGTGATGAAAATGAAAATGATTTGGTTCGTTCAAAAAAGTGGAAAAAGGACCTTTTGGGTAATCAATCTCAGGTCTGTCAGATGTTTCAGACACCATTCATGAACATGAAGTATTAAGAACAAGAAAATAGTTGATAGTTTGTGTTTTCTTAAACAAAGACCTAAATGGCTTAATGAAATGGAAAAGCAAAAAAAAATCTAAAAGAGAAAAAAATGACTCTTGAGTTTTGAACATATTTCAAAATAAATCTTTCTGTTTATTGCTTTTCTTGAACTTAAATATATCTCCGCTTCTAGGCAAATATCAAAAACTGTACGGTAACTTTTGAGCCATCCATGTGGGGAATATGCATGCCAATTTTCAGGCTTCTAGCTTCACTGGTGTTGAAGGAGAATGAGGTGATAGATGTTAGGATGGACGTCAAACATTCTTAAACATATCCCTATACAAAATTTCTAAGCTCCGCTTCGCTCAGGAGGAATAAATTTAAAGTATTTCAAGAAAATAATGACCTATATAGTGCTTTTATCAAAAGCATTAAAGTTTGGCACAGATGGCTTTTGCCTTGAGATTGGGATCAAACTCTTTTGTCTTAGATCTTAGCATATAGTCCAGATGGCTTGCAGCAACTCAAATGTAAAGTGTGAAGCTAATTATAATTTGAATTCTTTATTTGGCTCATTCGTATTTTTGCAATTCTTCAACTTAGCAAGAGCCTGAAACTGGCCATATTATATAATTTAAGTCAGTCTCAATAAAGTCTTCTTCATCGGCATCGTGGGTTGAAATTGATAAAATATATGATAGGCCTGCAAGGAATCTTCGAAGAGCCCAGCTAGCTATAGCGGGAGGAAAAACTTATAGCCTGACAGCTGACAGAGTGAACAATCAATAAACATTCAAAAAATTGCTTTGGATTTTTTGGTCAATATCTATATCATATATTTAAAACAGACTGTTTGTACCTAGCTATGTGTGTACCTAACTGTGTTCCTCTTTCAAACCGCCTTAACCAATCTCTACCAAATTTTGTACAGACCTCCACACCAACTCAGGGAAATTTCTTAACACAAGTCTGACCCCGCCAACCCGACCCCCTTACCCCAGGGTACCACAAACTCCAATAGCTTGGCAGATCACTAGCGAAAAAACTTTGCTTTACAAAAACTGCATTAATTTTTTTCCGTGCAGCGCCCGGGGCCCGGCTCGACAGTAAGTTATAAAAGTTTTAGACCATAAACTTCATAAAATGTGACTCAAAACTGCAAAAAACCCTGAATCAGAGTTATGGTCATGATAATTACTAACAAACGTGATATTTTTTAGCCTTTTCTGAGCTGTTCACATTCTGTCCATTGGTATGCTGGTCTACTTTAAGACATAATTATAGATTCAGCTGGCGTAATAGCACAATCCTTTAGCATGAAAAATTGCCAAAAAGCTTCAAAAGTATCTAAACAATTATTTTGGTGATAGGTTAAACTTAACAAGTTAAATAAATCATATGAATCATTTTTTGAGATAAACTTTAAAAGTTCTCAGGAGAAAATAAACAAACCTTAAATAGCCAGAAAAGGTTTCTTAAAAAAGATTAATTTAGGTTTTTTTAAATCTTTTTTTATAGTACGCCTTGCAAATTCTTTTCATTAAAGGCACACTTCTTTTTTGGTTGGCAATCATTTTGCTGTTATTGTTTTGGCAACCCAGGATTAAAGGTTGGCAGGCCAGGGTTCGAACCCGAGACCCTTGGATTCCCAGCCTGATGCCATGGCAATATGCCATGAGCAACCCCTTTTTTGGAAATAGATAGATAGATAGATAGAATAGCCAATGGAAAGATGGTATATTATGAAAAATACCAACCCGCACGAGCAATTCATAAAAATTACTATTTGATCGCGCAACCTATTCACCAGCACTACCTCAAAAGGCTCCCTCAGTTTTGAAGCAGGAGGGTTGAAATGTTGTAATAAGCAATATTTTAGCCAAGCAGCACAGGTACCGCAAGCATTGTCGCTTACATGCACAGCCTAGCCTAGCCTACAGAAAAGAAAAGATCTCATATCTCAGCTCCTAGACAAAAATTCAAAAATCTGGTATGTAAATCTACCTACAAGGCAAAAATCTCTCATATAAAAAAAATTTAACCCACTAGCTTCAAATTGACGGAGCCTTTTGAGGAGACAGACGGACAGCTGACAAAAAATTTTCTAGCCCCTTTACGCTAAACACTTAAAAAAACTAAACTCGCAATCGCTTCGCTCGTGAGGAAATAAAGACTCTTATTCAATTAAAGTATAATGTCCAAAAGTTTCATTCTATGAGCCTAGAAAATTGCTATTCAAGTTTCAACATATAGACCCTGAAACTCTCAATCCCAAAAGACCATAAAAGCTCTAATTCTGAGTGTCTAACTTGGTAAGACAACAAGTCTAAATGATAGTATTCCAACCAAATCTTTTTTCAAAGTACAATTTTTGTTCTTATGGTGGTAAAGTTTGGTTGGAATGAATCTCATTCTCAACCAACACCACATCAGAGAGTAAAAAGTCAGCTAGATTGGGATAAAACAAATGTATTTAACGATAATTTGATGCATATGAAAGTGCACCCACACTATCAGAAAACGAAAATATATCTCAAGATTGACTGAAAAAGACTTGATTTCCTTGATTGTATATATTGCATGTATTTCTTTTTACCACAAAGAGACAAAAGTTTGTTTCACCGCAGTGGGTGTATGTATTGGTACTGACAAATAGCCACCTTGATTAAGTTACTTGTTTCAAATGCTATAAAAAAAGGGAGACTGTTTTTTTTGTAATACTCAAGGGAAAAAAAGCTATTTAACTTTAACTACAAGGTATTTCATTTCCTTCAAGTGTCCTGCAGTTGATAAATATTTTTCAATTCTGATGGAGTGAAAGCTACCAAGACAAACATGGAATAAAACTAATTGCTGTGCGTGGCTTTCTAAGAGCTAGAATTTTTTTTTACCTGATGAAGAGGATCGTGATCATCCAGATTTTGAGCATTTTTAATGATCTCCTCAAGATAGGTTGCCCCTCTTACATTCTAAAAAGAAATTTTTAGCATAAGATACCATGAAACTAAAAAGTCTATAGATGGTTACCAAAACCAATTTTGTAAAGAAATATATAAGAGTTTGGTTACAATGGTTTGATCTACTATGGCTCTGGTCGCAATCTTTCAATGCATTTTGAGGAAAACAATTAGTATCTTCAGACAGAAAAAATATATCTAGGCTGGACATTCTGATACTTTAAGGGACCAAGAAGAATGGAAATACTTTCTTTATTGTACTAATTTTTGAGTCAAAAAGAATAATAATTGTATTCAAAACTAAATATTAATATGCAATATAGCAAAAGGGCAAGATGATTTTAGACGGTCAAAAATTTTTGGCTTGGGTCAGGTAGGGTCAATTTTTTTAAAGCTCGGATCGGGTCAGGTCTGGTCAGCCATCTATGGTTTGGGTTTGGAAAATTTCCCCTAAAAATGTCAAATTTTTCAATTTTTTTCCCTTCGAGTTGGGTCAAAAAGTACCCATGTCAAAGGCCGATCGGCCTCTAATTTACCGCAGTTCAAAAGTATGCTCGGGTCGGATCAGGGCCCATCTCTACTGAATACCTAACCAAAATTAAATAAAGGCAGAATTACTTTCTAACAAAAGAAAAGCCTGTTTATCAGGATTTTAGGCAAGGTCCATGCATGAAAAAATAAATTATGAATTTTGTTTGAAAGCACTGAAATATCCTGTTTATGCTCTCTTTGCATTTGATTTGCAACTTTTATGGAAGCAGTTATTGAGTCTCAAAATCAAATAAGTCATTGCAATTTTCAGAATTTACAGCCTTTTCTGTAGACTTTTTAACTGCAATTTAACTTTTCAGATCCCAAAATATTTTGCCTAAAGTCAATCCCATATTTGTTTGGGTATAACAAAAAGTTACCCTCATTTTATGCCTAAACAACCTTTTTTATATCTGAAAGATTATTTTGACTATTTTCTTAAAGCTTACCCAACAATTACTGCAGGCAGCAGAGAATTGACTAACTATGACGATTATTTGAATGAAACTGAGTTTTCCTTTTCGACGCCTCTCTTAGAATTCTATATGTTCGACAGCTTTCACAGTAGGATTGGGATCCGGTAGAGGAGAAAAGTAGTGGGGAAAAAAAAGTTGACCACTGAAAAAATGACTTTTTTACACAATGAATGCTTTTATCAATTCAATCAGAAACTAACTTCAAGTAATGCCCCTTTTGTTCTTCATCAATTCAACTTGCCTGTTACTGTTTGATCAACCCAACAATAGAACAAAAAATGTGCCAAAGAAAGTTTTTTTGCAATATAGACTCATCCGATGTTGATGTGCGATCAACACCTTTTAAAAGAGTCCTGCTATAGAAGTCTATGATCACTGCAGATTTCTCTTACCCTGACCGAGGGTGACTTGTTAATTATTTGCCATCCAGAGTCAAAAATTGCTGTCATGGGCAGGCGGTTGAACACTCAACCTGAGATCTTAGTTCTCATGCAGCCAGTGACCTCTTAGCCATGGCGATGCCTAATTGTATCTAAAAAAATTTGAGCATTCCTTTTTAATGCTACTTAGGGAATAGTGTTGCTTATGGAGGGTTCTGTAATTTTCAGCAAAAAATGTACATCTACTTAATTATTATTACCCTGACTAAGGTTTCCTTGGTTAGGGTTGAGAAATTCTTGGCATGACCAAGGATTAAAATTCACAATTCCATAGATCTTTGTTCTCAATAAGGTGCCAACAACCTTCACAATAGAGGCTGTACTTGTTAAGCCAATTTTTTTACACTTTGTCACAGTCTTTTATCAAATATAGGCGAAAAATCAATTCATCATAATAGATGAAAAGAATAATTGTGTTGGTAATTTGTTTTCATATAATTATCACTTTGTTTGGTAAAATGTGCTTTTGTAATCAAACAAAAACCCAAGTTTGGAAACAATGGAATGATAAAGCATTTGCCTTTTTGCAGTCATCTTTGAGCGTGATTGAAGAGATTGTCTTGTGCTTTCCACAACAGGAAGGAAACAAAGGAGAAAATGATTGCTCCATACACATCTATATAAATAAACGGGATGTGTGTTGTTTACGCAGGTTTCATCAAAGAACTTTTCTTGATTAAGATTTTGTATTTGTATATTTCAAAAGCTCTATCTACATTATTATCAAACTATCGCCAAATAACAATATCTTTTTAAGAGCAGACATCTGGTTAAAATTAAAACAATCGAAATAACTAAAATTAGTAAAAATTCTTCTTGGAGTAAAATAAAATAAATAAATAAATGTCTAATACAGTAATTACAAACACATTGTTAGCGTAAATATCACAGGTCAGTTCACAATGAAACACTTCTTTAGGTTGATTCTCAGAGTGTCCTTTGTGATTCCGTTGCACCAATCGAAGTCTATTTTCTTCAGACATTGCAGGCGATTTGTGAAGGAATATCTTCCAATTTTGAGTCTTGAAGTATCTGGTATTGACCCTCTCCCTGGAAACCGATCATTGATGTAGCATTTTTCCTTCAGTTTCCTTCCCATTGGAGTTGAGCCATTCATCAGATTGATTGCTAATTTTGCATTCGAGTAATGCGACCACTGACGGGGAGTTGCTCTTTTTATGGAAGCATTTAAAACGGCCTTTGACATTCGTTTTTTTGGTCTCTGACAATTACTCTAAGTGCCTTGTAATGCAGTGAGTTTAGAAACCGCCATGACCTAGCAGCCGTGAGATCATTTAGCCATATTTCGCATCCATAATACATTCTACTGTAGAATTGTGCCGTCACCACTGTTTTCATTTGTTCTCTTGTGAGAAATCTTCCAAGGAAACGAAGTTTAGGTATCAAGGTCTTGCATGATTTGATAATTCTGGATACTTGCGCATCTTCTCTAAGATCGTCTTGGAAAATCATTCCCAGAACTTTCAATTGTTTTTTTGGACTGATCACTATTCCATCCACCTCTAGGTTAGGAGGGTCCATTATTGGTTTTCTACTGAAATATATCAGCTCAGTTTTGTTTGTGTTTGTCACCATCCCGATCTGTGTAAGATATTCCTCATGGGTTTTAAGTTGACATTCCAGCCTCCTTTTCACTTCAAGTGGCGAATCCGCAGCTATCGAGACATAAGCATCATCGGCATATGCTACAAGGTGAGTTCCATGGTGCATTTTATTCTGAAGTTGACTCATGTATAATGTAAAGAGTTTAGGGCCCAGGATCGAGCCCTGTACACAACCTACTTTGATGAAACGGGCCTCAGACGTAGCCTTGCCAATCTGCACTTTGAAATTTCTGGCACTCATGAAATCAATGAGTATAGGCATCAGGTTTAATGGAATAATATCCTTGTGGATTTGTTCGAACAAGTCCGGCCTCAATAGGTCAAAAGCGGCACTTAAATCTAGACTGTAAGTGCCGACTGTTTTGCCATTGTCTAGTTCTCTAGAAACAAAGTCTTGGAGCTCTAGTGCAGCTGTTGTGGTATTTCTACCCTTTTTAAACCCATGTTGGAATGAGCCATCCTCTACTTCTTCTAGTCTTTTCAAAATGACCTTTTCAAACCTAACCAAATAACTTTTTTCTGCCTGATTAGTCGATTGGATGAAACAAGGAAGCCTTTGGGGGTTTCTGAGCAAAGCTAGGTGATTTTTTCGATTAATGAAGAACAAGGCACTTATTTTCTTTGTGAATCGACATCAGAGTGGTCTTTGAAGCCCAGGATCAAAAGCAGAAGATTTTCTAATTATTTTAAGTATCCAAAAGCATTGATTAGTCAGAGATGAAGAGACTGGTTTTAATAATTTTAATTCAATGCTGGGGAATGCAGTCATGTTACATTGGTTATGAAGAAACCTCCTAAACACCGATCTTACTGTATGCTTCATTCAACAGTCTTTTTTATGGACAGGTTTCCTGGAAATATCTACTTTTATGACCACAGTGTCAATAGGGCTGTCTGCTTGTCATTCATCAATAGGGCAAAATGGATCTCTGAAACTTCACCATTCCCGTGGCCCAATTTGTCTTTCAACGTTTTCAAAACACAAATGAAACACGGCCCACCTATAATGATGTGATGATTCCGGCTCCCAACAAAGCCAACTTAGAAATTTTGTTTTGCATTGTAAGGTGGAATTACTTCGATACTATGATCTTTTGCCTAATGCAAGTTTGCCAATATCAGTTTGCCAAGTACGAACTTATCAAACTACTATCTTGTCGAACAATCCTAACCTAACCCCCCAAAGCACGTTTCCCCCTTTTTTAACCAAAAGGGCATTTATTGCTGAGCTTATACCTAACCTGACCCAATCACACCCCTCCCCAAAGCATGTTTCCCCCTCATTTATCCCTGCGGGTTAGGAAGGGGGAATAGGCTGGCAAACTTGATTAGGCAAACTGGTATTAAGCGAAAGATCATAGACCCGAATTACTTCTCTCTTTTTATGCATTGGTTTTATCTGAAATGTTGATCTACTTTTTATCATCATAACATAATGAATGTGGAATCCTCTCATCGAGAAGTCTAACTTAACTTTCTGTGTATTCATATAATATCTTTATGTAAAAGATAGCTATAGGTAACAGCAAAAAATCCTTTAATTATCTTCAAGATGTGACAGGCAAAAGCAACAAGAAAATAGACAACAAAGAATGTCAAGTCAGGATGGGGTGCAACACATCGCTAGTATTCTGCAGAGTTTGAGATGTGAGACACTGATGGGTTGACAAAATACTCTTGGTTTAATCGTCAAGTCAGACCTTTTTATAGGCTTTTGATCGAGGGTCTGAAGTCATTCAATCGCAGGATGCATCCTGCTTAGGTGTATTGCGTAATAGGGTTCTTCTCATTTTCAGTTGTGATAAAATTGGTTGGCACTTAATTGATTGTGAATAGATGAATTTAGCTAGAGAGAAATGAAATGTTCTCTGAGTAACTATTCAATAAGGAATATGTTTTTAGAGAGTTGAAAGGATGATGAGCCGCAGATAAAAAATATTCAGAAAAGCATTTTGAAGAAGGCAGTGGACTAGCTGTTTCACTTGCTTGAAATAAGCAGGGTGATTTTATCATCCAATACTTTGAAGAGCAATTTTACTATCATAAATAGTTGATAGGTAGGAAGTGGTAATAAAAGCTTTTTGTGAAGTTGTGTGTTTCAGCAATGAGAATGTTGAAAATAGTGTAAAATTTTTCCCTCTTCGTTCATTAAGTCTGGCATTATGTTTTTTTCAGCCCTGGTTTTAACAGACAGCTCATCAATATGACAAGCAAAAATATTATTTTCAACCCATTTTTTGTAGGAATAAATTCTCTGTTCACACACCTAGAACTGTAGTAATTTTCTGAATCATTTGTTAACAGTACATATATTGGTTAACAACCATGTAGCAGTGTTTAAGTGGAAGATTACACAGCAAACAAAGAAAATCTTACTTAAAATGAGGAAAGAAGTGTCGAAATTGCTTACAGAAGATCCATAGAAGATTAAACAGTATTTAAGGGGAAAAGCTTACCTTTGACCTCTAAAAGCATGGATTTCAACATCAAAAAATACATTAAATGGAATCTTAACAGTACTGTACAATTCTCAAAAGATGGAAGTATATTTTAATAAAAGGAAATGTCTTTGCACCCCAAAAGGAAGTCTCCCTTAGATGCTTGAAACAAACATGTTCTGGGTGAGGTCACATGAAGAAATCACCAGGATTTTCATAACTGATGATTGAAACTTAAAGATGTGGGGTACATCCATTTTACTCTCAAAAGACTCAAGTAAATATACCCCAGAAAGAACCCCAGAACAATGAGGTGCACAAGTCCCTCGAATGTCTGTCTAAGTGTGATGAAAAAGTGGGGGTTGCTGGCCTTATCTGAATTTGTGAATGATGATAAACACCTCATGGGTTATTGGATGGAAGTAAAAATGATATTGGGTGAGTTGTCAATACACAAAGTAGAAAGGGATTGATTTGGTTGCTAAGGATAAGTTAGGCCATAAGGGTATATATCCATTTCAACCAAGAAATTAATTTCAGTCTATCTTGATTGTGAAGATTTTACTCCAACTAATTTTTTTGTCCCCTCATATTACTTTGCACAGACTGGTGTTTTTGAAAACTCATCTGATATGCTTCACACTGTGAGCTGCTTCATTCACAGAAGACTGTTTAGAAGATTGCACCTTTTCTTCAAACTTTCTTTCACTTTGGCGAATATTCAAAATTATCCAACTTATTTTGTTTGACTGTGAAACTTACCAAAAAGATTTTATGGAAGGCAAAGTGTAAAAATTTATCTACAAAGTCATGATGTGGTTTCTAGTTTTGAAATGTAAAGCTGTCAATTTTGAGTTATTTACTCATATGGTTTCCTTTGGAAAAAACCTATCCTTTATATAGTTGCAATTCTACGGATAGATTATGGAAGCTCATCTTTGTGAAGCTTGTAAGACTTGCATATCTATTCAAATATTAGAGATGAGTGCCGGAGGATAAAAGTTGGGTATGAGCTTCATCCTTTTTTTTGATCCATTATCATTTCTCTGAAAAGAAAAAAAACTCATCTTACTTTCAATACACAGAAAAGTATCATTGAGCCAAACAACATTGTGTAGCAGAATTGTAGTTTCACTCAGAACAGGAAGGTTTAGATTTATCTTATATCAAGATCAACTCGAGTTCAACAACAAATTTATGTCTAGCAATATGAAAGTGGCTGTAAAAGAGACTTGGGGGAAAGTCTTTATATGAGTAGGTAAATAAAGAAAAGAGTTATTTTGATAATTTTAGTCTCAATTTAGTGAAGGGATAAAAGGAATTCGAATAGGGGAAATGATTCTGATAATCTTGATACGCCACGAGGTCAAAGGTTAATCTATGTAGCCATTGTGTAATCAAACACTATTCAATGCACTTGTATAGATCTTAGATTGTTTAGATCAAATAACCGTTAGGAAAAAACTAATCAGACACCAATTTAAGAATAGTGCCCAGTCAGTGTGAAACAATTGAGGTTACCCTATTGGGTCAGTGACCCATAAAGGTGCAGATCCCTTTTTTAGTATTTTTAAGTACACCTTGAGAATCTTTGTTTATTAAAAGCACCCTTATGGTCATTTTTCATTCACTGGTCTGTGCAGGAGTTGAACCTTGGAATTCCAACGTGCATTCCTCTTGACACCCCCCCTGCCTCCCTTTTTGGTGAGCTGTATCTCAATTTCAAGATTTACTGAGTTTTAACTTTATGTATTTGGTTTGAATACCAACAAAACAACCAAGATAGTTTTCTAGAATAATTTTAAGTCAATGACAAGGGTTATGTGTGAAAATGAAATGCCTAACCATGGAGGGTAAAGATGACTCCAATATTGGATGATCAGTTTAGAATTAGAGGTGGGCCCTGACCCTAGCATACTTCTGATCTACAGTATTTATGGGTCTGGCCCAGCTCTGACCCGGGTATTTTTTGGATTCAATCCAAAGAGGATTTTTTTGACCCAACAAAGAAAAAAATTGAAATAGTAGATTTTTTTTGAGGAAATTTTTCCCAACTTTGAAAAGGCTGAATCTGATCTAAGGGAAAGAAAATTTTCCCAAACCCATCTCTTTTTTGAATGTATCTCATGATGACTTTTGAAAGATTTTCAATTTGTTATGTTGGTTTGCTCAAAAAGTTAAGACAGTTCGGAAACTCAATGTCCATTAATGATGTTTGAATGATAAGCAAGGCAAAAAAAGCTTCTTCTTTTATTACCTGCCTTAATTTTTCCAAACAAATCCTTCACTGTTCCATTATAGTTGGTTATTCTAAAAATATTTGTATACCAGCAAACCACTGAAGTTGGTTGAATACTAATACTTTATTCCTATATATATTCACATTAAACATTCTATGTGCTTGTCTGGAAATAGGCTGAATAATAATGTATTTAAAGAACCAATCAGATCCTGTTTTGGTTGTCTTTTTGTAAAGGACTTTGATTTGAATCCACAAAGTGTTTACATGTAAATCGAAAAATGAGCAGTAATACTTCAATCTAAAGCAAATCTCTGTCAGGCTTTGCACAGACCTCAATCGAAAACAGGGGAATTTTTTCAGCCTGCTTTAGACTATGGGGAATTATTTTCCATTTAGCACAAACTTTGGCAAGGAATACAATTGGAATCACAATAACAGATACTAGAAAGAGAAAAAAATGCTAATTCATACCTATATCTGGATTCAAAATCACCTTACCCTATGATGCTAACTGTGGAATCACATTAAACTTAATTCCAACATGAGATGGATCGGATCAAACCTGAAAATTTCCCTCAATACATTTAGCTTTTTCGAAACAGTGTTCAAATTTATTGATTCAAATGCTCCTGTTAGTGGGGGTCGATCTTTTGCAATTCAATTGGCTGCCCAGGAAACTAGAGATAGACCCTGACCCGACCCGAATATACTTTTGACCCGCAGTAAATAAGAGGCCGACCCAGCTCTGATCCAGGTACTTTTTGACCCGACCCAATGACATTTTTATTGACCCGAAGGACAAAAATTAGACATTTTTAAGGGAAATTTTCCAAATGCATACCCAAACCAAAGATGGCTGACCTGACCCGAACAACAAAACATTTTGAGCTGGACCCATCACTACAGAAAACCCCAGGTTGGAAAGTATAATTTAGTATTCATGTTCATCTAACAATGTTATTTTTCAAATCTGAAAAGATGAACAGATGATTTGGAAAATCATAAAAGTCAAACCAGCTGCTAATCAAACGTAAATAAATTTGAAACATTAGATGAAAACAAAACCTTAAAAGATGAAGATGAAGCTTTTCAAGTTGAAAACTTGAGGAAAATCATAAAAGTCAAACCAACTGAATGATGTGTTTTGAATAAACATTTGGGAGCTTATAAGTCAGGTTTTGCCAACACCAATTTCCTGAATTTCAAATGTCAGCCTGACTCAATCTTATCAACATAACTCCTTGAGGTTTAAGTCCTGGTAGCTACACAAAGTTAGGCCCCAATGAAGGAAAGGGTTGGGGATAGGTAAGCCAATAAAGATTTTCAGGTGAGTTTCATGAATATCAATCCTGTTCCTTAAAACATAAGGGTAAACCCTGCCCAGATGGCTAGCCAGGTTTGTAAAGGCTAGGTTAAATAAAAATTTTTGAGAAAACAAAGCTGACCATTACAAAATTTGGACTTTGACCACCCAAAGGAAGCAGCAAAAACAAAAATAGTGATTTTACCCAAACAATATAAATTGCTCTGGCCCTTTGCATTTATATGCAAATTTTTTCTTTTGCAATATTCTGAATATGTATCATGGCCGGGAGTCAGTTTTAATGGAAAGATGTGAAAAATTGATAGTAGCAGATTTCACTGCTTTCTCTTTTTCATCCACAACATCTTTTCTCATGGAATTGTAATAACACCTGTAGAAAATGAAGCAGGTGTTTCTGCCAGGCTAAAGGCTTTTGAAGCATTTTCAGTAGAGACAGGGCCTGGTGTGACCTTTTTACATGTTTAGTAAGAGAAAGTTCTTTGATTGTGATGATGATGATGGTGAAAAAGTTTGTGAAATGTTAGTGAATAGGAACTGAAAACTGAACTTTCTTTTTTTCTTTTTTTAAAGACATATATAAAAGTTAAAAAACTCAACAATGAGTCAATTAAAGCTTGAAATTTTATTTAAAAGGTGTGATACCCAAGGGAAAGGTAAAGTGCTTTTTTTCATTCATATTATAGTCATCCAACATTTGCTAAAAGCTCAATTAAATTTTGATGAGAAATTTTACTTAATGCTGTGACCCAATTCAGCTAATACCCTTACTTAATGTTTAATTCAACATATTGCGTTAGAGTTTGAGCTTTGTGAGATATTTAGAGTTGCTGGTGTGGTAATGTTTCACAATAGTATAGGTATAGTCAAAACAAAATGTAAATTTTAAAAGCACCATTTAGATTTGAATAACATCAATTTTAAAACCAATCAAATTTGTTTAAATGACTGTTCTGCCCATTACAATTGAGAGTTTATTAGGGACAAAAATTATCATTTCTGTTCTCAAAATGACAAATTATACCTTGAACTTTTTTTTACTGTCCCTCAATTTTTAAAAACATTTCCTTTAGAGCACAGTTTTTGCATGTCTTGTATGTTCATAGCCTGAGAATAAGAATCTGAAGGGCTAAGGGATCTTGTATTAAATTTGGATAAAATATTTCTCTCCAATTGGGCTTGGTATGATAGCCAATAACATATTTGTCACTTGAAAAGGTTGGTATTTTGGTTCAATATCTTTTGGGTGTGTATTGTAATGTTGCATCATCCTTGAGTTACTCTTGAAGAGGCTTGGAACCCCTAACCCTTCTTACCTTTTGTTTCCAACTGTAAGCGTAAAAGGAATATATGGAAAAGTCAGTAATTAAATAGATTTATTTGAACAAAAACATTTTTCATTTTGTGCTTCACGGGACTCACGGTATCACATTTCATGTAAATTGGTAGTCTTGAGTACGGGTCAAAAATTTTGATCCGTGTCAAGTTGGGTCAATTTTTTGTTGCTCAGCTTGAGTCGGGTCAGCCAACATAGGTTTGGGTTTGGAAAATTTACCCTAAAAATACCAAATTTTTTAATTTTTTCTCTTCGGGTCAAAAGGTACCCGGGTCAAAGGAGGGTTGGCCTTTTATTTATTGCGGCTCAAAAGTATGTTCAGGTCTGATCGGGTCAGGGCCCATCTCTAGTATAGCAGTATAGGTTCATAATTCCAACCATGACTTTATATAGTCATCCAGACTAGATTTGTCAATAGGACCCAAACTTCATGGCTGAAATTTAGATGTTGGTTTTGAAAACAATTGATTTCGACTGACTTTTATCTGTTTCAGGTTACATCGATCATCATGAGTTTCGTGACCTTTGTGCCAGTTTTGACATAAATCCTCATGATGCAGATATTATATTTGCTGACCTTGATCACGACGGTGACAACAGAATAAGTTTTGAAGATTTTTCTTTTGGCTTCAGGGATTTTTTAACACCAGGTTTAATTAAAAAAATGCATCGGAAGATTTTTTTTATTATTATGTGAAAATTAATTTTAGGCGTTCGAAGAGGTAGTGCCCAACTTGGTTTGTCACGTCAACCATCATTTCGAATGAAAAAAAATGGAACCATGTCCGGAACTTATCCTGGCCCGAATCCTTTGTTGATGGTCCATATGAAAGCTTTGTGGAGTTGGAAGCAAAACAAAAAGAAATGGAAGAAAGACACACACAAGCAAGATCTGCATGGAAACACTTTGCAAAAAATTTGGGACAAGATGATATAGACAAATTTTTGTCCTCTAGGTATTCATTTTTATTGAATTTATTCAAAAAGTGAATTTCGGAGAAGACAAAAATACATTAGGATCGTGTCATGGCCAAGTGGTCAAAGGCACATGGCTGAGAACTTAGATCTATGGTTGTGGGTTCAATCCCCTACCATATGCCAGCAATTTTTCAACCCAGGATTGCAATAAATCAACAAGGTATACCCTCAGACAGGCCAATAGTAATCTGCCGTGACCTTGGACATAATCAAAAGGCAATGGCAGGACCCTGATGAAGGCATTTGATCACGCATCACATTGCCTGAGTCTTTACTGCACCAGATTAATCTTATAATTATTGGAAAAGGAAAATATCTCACCCTTAGTAAATTTAGGTCAAATGCAAGCTACACTTGCAGATAGCTAATCCATAAGAAAATTAAAACTTCTTTGAGACCATGTGCCTTTAAATTAAGATCTGAAGAAGGAGGCTAGTTTCTATAAAAGGTTTCTTTAAACAAATTAGGGTACGCCTTGCGACTTGTGGTCATTTAAGGCGCACTAGGTTGTTTTTATTTTTTTTGGATAGGTTACCAGAGTCAGGGTGGTTAGGTAAATTATGCACTGGATTTCCATCCTGGCAGCCTGGGTTCTTCTCCCATCCGGGTAACCTACCCAAAAAAATCAAAAACTGATAAGTGTACCTTAAATCAGCATGAGTAGTAAGGCATACTCTAAAAATATTTTAAAAAACTACCCCACCTGACCCGAACGAAAATAAGACACGAATGCCATAATTCAGGTGTAAAAACCTTCATTTTTTCAGTGTTAACACGTGCATACACTTG
>Ga0194133_10004107_pt1 | contig 19926 bp, 10 predicted proteins | sample TA2KigOf40mmetaG_FD_155448 | JGI IMG/M metagenome (GOLD analysis project Ga0194133, IMG submission 155448) | Freshwater microbial communities from Lake Tanganyika, Tanzania - TA2015055 Kigoma Offshore 40m | ecosystem: Environmental > Aquatic > Freshwater > Lake | place: Tanzania: Lake...
GTACAACGTTAAATGTACTCGAAAGGGTTGGGATGTGAAAGGAAGAAAGGAATACGCAGGGGAAACAAACCCCATTACAATTACCATAGTCAACTTGTTAATATCTCAATTCGATATGAAACGATTTGCTGTCGACTTTTTATCCCGATACAATTTTCGAATGTGTCGTAAAAACTTACTCCAGATTGCTGAGCAAGCTGCCGAAGGTTTTGTTGTCTTGAAAAGTATTGACAGATCTGAGAAAAAATCTCTCGTAACTTAGCATCTCTCTCAGAGTCTACCCCACTTTCACCGTGGGCATCAGGGCTTTGCTCGGATATCTTGCCATCTCTAAAAAGAATGTGTAGAATTACTTGTAAAAAAAACTTTCGTTTAAACATCGAATTTTCTCACCTTTCATCATCAGTCTTGAGCTTTTCTTGATCTGAGTCTGATGAAGTGGTCGGACTCCCCTTTGCTGCCAACTTTCTGAGGACATCCTCCATAGATCGACGCTGACTCTTTAGAAGACACATTTCTTGAAAGGCACTTTCCTTTATTGAAAAAGAAAATAATAATCATAATATTTATAATGATATTAATAAAAGCTGTTGCAGTAATAAGTCAAGCAATGACTAAATCAAGTTAACTTATTCGAGTCACTGCAGATTTATATTACCCTTAATGTACTCACTTGTTGAAGTTGCTGTTGGTGTTGATGGTGTTGGGCTATTAGCCTGATGTACTCAAGCTGAGCGATGTCATGAATGCTATTAGATGGCTTGAATGAAAAGGAGTCGTCATTGGTAAGTCTTGGAAGAGAAAATGAAGTGGTCAAAGAATCTAGAGGCGAAGGAGATCCCGAAGATGTCATCCCTGGAAATATTAACGGCAAAGGTGGAGGTGCCTGAGGAGATCGGAATAGAGGTGAATCGTCCATCACTTTTGCCGGCTGAGACTTCCTCTTGGAAGACATGAGAGGTTGACTAGCAATCTTAAAATAAAAAAAAGAAAATTTATTATTGTCGAATCTTCGTTATTCCCACACCCTTTAGGCAAGACATCAATTAGCGACTTTGTTTATCTGTCTGGTTCTTCTTTTCCCTCCATCAACACAATAACCTCCCACTCTCTTGTTTGATGAAAAAGATCAACCAGGGTTGAAATTGCACACGGAAGCTAAGTTTATACTCTATCATAGCTACGTGGTGAGACAACGATAAACAACGAGTTACGCAAGGGGGAATTGCATTTCATGCAACTAAGAAGTAGGTGCTCCTTTTGATTGCAAGGGCGTAAAATCAAATGATTCATTTCTTTTTTTCCTGAGATTCTACTTAAAATCACTCTTTTTGTTTTTTCTCAAAACTGTTTGATAGAATGGGCCGGGAAATGATTCACATAATTAGAGTCGATTGTTTCTTAGCAAGAAATGTAGACATATTTGCTTGACGAAGAAACACTATTTTTACATCTCCAATTACGGTTGAGAAGAAGCTTGTTTTGCCAGACTGTTGCTCTCTGCATTTAGATATTGGCGCCATGGAAAATTACTTAGCAAAAACATACCAAGGGAGATACTTTCTCAGAAAAATATATTTCAATGAGTTTGGAAATTTGAGCAACAAATCCAATGATTTCAACATGAATTGTTAAATAATTCAAAGCATTATCTGAGATATTCAGTCAAAAGATTCTTAAATTTGATTTCAATTAGCGTTGAGTAATCATTACAACTACTATCAGTTTTATTTACATTACTGCTTCCACTTCGAAAATTAAAATAAAAGATTTCTTGTGAAGTAAAAATGTGTGTGGCTACGACTGCACTCAGCTCATCGTCCCCCTCCTCTCTCCAGTTTTGTATATATAACTTACAATAGTATTATAAACACTGGCTTCAAAGCGAGCGTTGAAAATTATAAAGGTAAAGTTGTAGATATAGAAACTGCCTCAAAGCCGTTCTGTTTCATTTTTTGTGTTTGTGATTGTTTATTTTTGTTTCAGTATTCTAGATGTTTCAACAACCGTTGCTTTTTCTCCAGTTTGTTTGCTCAAAGAGCTAGCACGAAACAATTAACAGACTATCCCGAGAATTTGTCTTGTTAATTCATGAAAGGAAGTGGAAAACGAATTCTGGCGAGCAAATTGTAGTTAGAAAAATTTTTGGGATGCTAACAAAGATGCTCTGGGCTTGTCATAACGATTTATAGTTTCAAAGGATCGATTTCTGATCTGATGAATTAGTGCCTAGATAGGCGTAAGTTTTCCTCCTATATTTTTTGACAGTCAATTTAGTTTTGATTGTTATCCTTTTATAATAATGGAGAGATTACCTAAAGACAGAGTTTTATTTGTTTGGAAAACTCTGAAAAGTAACAAGATGTAGGAATAGAAGAGGAAATGCTAAAGAGAGTTACATCAAAGACGGATTGCCCTGAATACATTAGCATGCAATCAAAACAAAGTCAGGCCACAACACAAGAAGAAACACCTCATCTGCCGTCTTTTTCCATTATTATTCACGCTATATAAGTTGAGAACAAATGCATGCTAAACTTATCATTCTGGGGGTTAACATATTGGTTCACTATTCATACGGAGGGTTGTAAAAGAAAAGCTCTCTTCAATACTAACAAACAAAATCAAACCTCCTTGGGGACGTGATCGTGAAACCTTAGCTTCAAATCATTCATGTTTTCTAGGTAGACGATGAAATCCTTGCACTCTCTTATATTCTTTTGACATTTGAATCTCCCCTAGATGTTTACTGAAATAACAGCCGCTTGATAGGCATCCAAGACACCGGTTAATAAAGAAAAAAGATGTGCTACGTTATTTAGAAACTTTCGTTTTTCCAATACTTGCATCTAATCCTAGATCGCTTTTGTTTCAAGCAATTCACCTGTCGAGGAAAGCAGAGGTTTTTTACACAAACTATTCCATAAAAGAGGCAGGGTAGTTTTCGACATCCCCAATCCCCATCCCTACCCCATAAAGTCATCGAGCCGGGATAAATCTATCTTGATTGTACTACTTTTCTTTCAATCAAAATCTGCTGCTATCTCTATTTCGATTTTAATACTGGTCTTTGAAAAGTCAATCTCTGAATGGGACAGGAAGGAAAAAAAGATTTCCCGCACCACCCCTACCCTCGTTTGAAGATAACAAAATTGCTGTACCAGTTGCTTCTACCAGATATTTCAATTATTCTCTTTCACTGTGACTCAAATTATCGATTCAAAACTTTTTTCAGTTTTACTTCGTCCGTGGACTGTTTCATATCATCGAGGACTTTAGAGTCCAACAATCGATGTAATCCAGAATCGATTTTTCAAAAAATTATGTAAATTTATCGAATCTCTTTCTCTTGCTAACAACAAAGGAGTTTTGGGTGACTTTTATTCGGTTTGCATCTCGTATTACAATCCGAAATATAACCGAACTAGAGAAATCCAAGTACCTTTGAAAGGCATCCTTTGGGAATTGTGGATCGAGTGAGTGGAGAGAGAATCACACTACGAGTAGTTTATTCAAATCAGGATCGTAAAGGACAAAATGCAATGTAGGGATTCTTTTGAATGCTCAATTCTACAAGTAGAAGGTTTAAGGAACGGCTACAACAAGAATAAAATAGACTTGAAATAGCTTCTTTGTATTGAAAACCATTCCTTTTGAATTTTCAGCACGGCACGGTTGAGGAAGCACTCGACAACTGAACAGAATTTTTTCTAGTAGGTTTCCTAATAACCTCATCCTCTTGTTTATTGGAGGATCCTTTGTTGAACTCAATAGCGACTTTTTATGAACAAGGAGAAAAGGGTTCAATTAACCGTCTCACAGCACGTGACCCTCCAAAACTGGTTTCTGACAAGTGTCGATCTAGTCTGTCGTCGGGGATCAAATCAGCACCGGCTAAAGTTATAGTAACAACATTTGTCAAGCGAAACCAGATGAATAAAAAATGAAGAGGAAAAAATTGACTTTTTCCTCAATACAAATAACTATTTGTTTAAGATAAATTAAAGCCAAGCATGAAAGATGAATTGGTTTTACCCTTAAGATACAAAAGTCCTGCGGCATCTCTTCTTTAGTTTGTAGGTGGGGTAGGGTGTGGATGTTGATTTTTTTAGATTGAAGTTTTTGCATCAAAGACTGAGTGACATTTAGACTCTTACGATGCGTTGACTTGACGATAAAGATAAAAGTAGTGAAAGAGATGTAATGAAAGGGATTAAGAGGACAAACAGAAGTTGAATATTCAAAGTAAAATTACAGCTCTTTTGTAATTGTCCACAGACTAAAAAATGAAAGATTGCTGCTAATTTAAGCTGTTCATTTTGGTTGTTTTAGGTCCCATTTCTAACTAGTTTTGCTTTGGCTGGTTTCCATATCAAGTAGCTTGTCGACTCTATTGTTCAAATTTCATTTAATCTCTTTTTATTTGCCGGATATTTCAACTTTCAACTGCTTTTTGTGAATCCAATTGAAATAACTGAAAACAAGACTCTTTTGTTTAGCCAACCCAAATGTTGTTCAGATTATCTTCTTCATAATGAAGAGTTTTTACCATGAGAAAGAACTTTTTTCACGTTTGGAACAATGTATAAAAAGTTGATACACATTATGATTTTCAACAAATTGTTTGTAGGACACCTCCACTTATCTTTCTTCCCGATTCTTTTTATTTACAAGTCAAACAAAAGAATTTCCTCTTTTTCTGTGACATTCATGAAGTTCCGTCGAAAATGGAGTAACAAAAACATTTGATTGACCCCTTTCCTATTCTTACATTGATTTGTATTACAATAGACAAAAGTTTGGGGGTACTATTAAAGCAGAATAGATTCACATACTTAATTATAGTAATCAATGGGAAACAATTTTTGTTTCCCTTTTTCAATTAACTCTTAATACTAAACGGACTTTTCGAATACATTTTGAAATTTTATTTACTATATACTACATACTACGAGAAGTAGACAAAAAAAAGCTTAAATGTACAACAAAAACAATCAATTTCATTTTTTTAATTTTTTGAAAATCTAACTTAACTTCCCTCTCAGGCACTATCAAACAGAAGAATGGCACAAACTCACCGTTCACGGTTTGCGAGTCTTTTGATGAATTTTTTTTGAACTATTTTTCCAATTGTAAATGCAACTTGATTGAAAATTCACATAAAGGAATCACTTTCAAGGAAAAAGTGATGGCTTGTCATTAATATGGTCACTGTGATCTTTCTGATGAAGCATTCAAAGTCTCACATGATCATAACTTTGTGCTTTGTTCAATTTCTTTATTTTATTCTATTATTTAAGTTGTAATATTGTAGTAGTCACATAAAAATAAGATTGTTAACAGTTTATTTCAAGAGCGTAACAGTGTATTTTACAAACAATAATGTAAAAAGAATTGACAAAAAAAGTTTGCTTTTCTCATCGGAAATTTTAAGACTTCCATATATTCCAGAGGTTTCTCACAGTTTACCAACAGGATCAAAATAATCTTAATATGCAAGCAATCAAACGGGAAACTACGAATGTAAGATTATAAAAAGATTTTTTGTTGGAAAGAAATGTTATTTTTGTTTTTGAAACTGAAAAAAATCAAGTTGAAAATGTCTGAATCAATTTCAAACCAAGATGAGAATAATGTGAGCTCTTAAGTTGTTAATCTTCTGTCTAATCTACTCCTAAAATTGTCTGGATAAGCGAGGGGATCTTTTTTCCAAAGCGTTGTACAAACTATTAGATATTCATTGAGATTGGATAAAAGAGAATTTTGAATCTTCGAGTTTTCTCCTAAACTAAACATTGACTAGAAAAAGCGAGGATCCTTAAAATTGAAACTTCTACGATTACCATAGTAACTTTTCTTTGAAATTTTTCGGCTTCATCATATCCAGTTTCTACCAAATTACGAAACCAAAGCTAGTTATCTTTGTTTCAAAACTGTTAAAATACTTTTCAAGTCAAAATAATTTCTTTCATTATTAACTACCTCACTTCACTGAAATGCAAAATTTTACAACTTTGCATTTTTCAATTTTATGCGAGTTTAAAATTCACATTTTCTTCAATTGATTTAAGCAATGTTCCCATGACTTTGAACGATCAATCAATACAAAATTCTTCCAAGGGTTTGTGTGGTGAAAGAGTGAAAAAAGTTTGGTATTTTTTTGAAGCCACCCATGCCATAGATTTAATTTTGTTGAAAGATAGGGTTGAAAACCCAAGAGTTAATTGAGGGATAAACAAAATGAATTTTTCTTCTTCTTAAGGGTTGTGTGAAAGCCACACCCAGAAGTTTTAGATGGTCAACAAACTCAAAGTGTGAACATGCAAGTTTACTCAACTTTCACATGAAAAGTCTGAGGAATGCATCAATCTTGGACTTTCTCTCATTATTTGGAGATGTAAAAATTTCAAAATTCTTCGAAGCATTTATTTTGCTTTAAAGCTTAAGACTTTTGAGATGTTTGCTTCTGAAGTTTCCATTGATTTTTAGATTTTTAATAAATTACAAAACAGTTTAAAAAGAAGATATTCTGATATATTCAAGGATCAAAATGAGTTATTCTTTGTCAGCTTAGTTCACTTGACGATTTCAGTGAAACTTGAAACCTTTTGTTTCTGAAGAGCGAAATAACCCTCTAAAGTAAATTTGGACAGTGAAACACTGAACGTGGGAAAGTTAGATGAATTTTTTTAGAGTTCTGGACGTTAGTGAATAGAAACCGCATAAGAAAATTCCCTATTTCTTTTAAATTGTAAATGCAAAGTGTAGAAAAGAAAGATTTTCATTTGGCTTAATTGTAAAAATTATAGAAATTTCTCTAAGCTTTCCAAATTCAACATTATTTGTCAACAAAATGTCAATTGGAGATAATAAATTTGCCAATCTTCCAGGTATTTATTTGTTTTTATTGTTATCATGTTTATAAAAACTTTCTCACCTCTAAGGTGATTTGAAAACTTAAAAATTGTAAACTTTGAGCACTTAAAATTTCTCATGACAAGCGGATGTTTTAAGATACTACGACTTGACATCAGTTAAAAAATCTCACCCTTAGAATCGTGAATTGCTCGACAAAATTTAAATCATAACCAGCTAAAGTATTATATTTCCAAGTGCCATACAGCGTTTTTCAACAACATTTTGAAGTGTGCAACAGTATTTTTGCTTTGAATTTTGCGATTCTAAGAAAATCAAAAGCAACTTAGGGATTTTTATCAAAAAGTTTTGATGAATTTTAATTTGTCGACCAAAGTTGGTGGAAGACATTTACTTTTTCATACTTAATGAACAAGGTACTATAGAACATTTTCCTTTTCAACTTTTTTACTAACTCCCCATTTATATTTGGCCAATATTTTCTCATGATATTGCCCCTAGCATTGAGGCATGCTTTCTTGAATTTCAAGTTGGATTAAAAGTATCAAAGTCGTTAAAAGAGCAACTTTAACATTTGGTTGACGGTTTTAAAAAATCTCCGGTAGATTAAAATCAAATTTAACTCTGAGTTTTGTAAAAAAATCAAAAATGAATAGATGTTTTTTTGTATAAAGTCTTGCCTGCGAACTTTTCATGAAAGCGTTTTTCACTTAAAAAAATTGCATCCAACATTTTTTGCATAACTATTAGCCATATGCAAATGTCTTTTTTGTTAGCCATTAGCGTGGAGATCTTTTTTTAGAATTTCAATAAAGCGAAAAAATCTAGGCGTCGCATAGCTTGAAGGCTGGTCAATTCTCTTGCCAAATGTTCTTTTCAAAGCCAGAATGCATTTTTTGTTCGAAGGACTGCTTTCAAAAAATCTTTGATTTTTAACAGGAAAAATCTGTGCATTGTTGGACAATAATTTTTAGAGGCTATCTGAATAGACTAGCATTTCAATGATTTTATTTTTCAGGAAAAAGAACCTACACAACCCTTTTTTCGTGATTTCTCCCTCTTATATTTTATGCAACAAAGCCAATGGTGATGGGCACTACCCGTCAAAAAATAAAAAAGGACAGTTTTTATAATCCCTGAATTTTTCTCACAGTAGCTTTTTTTCCATTAAAACCCTGGGGAATGTATAGGAGCTGTAAAGCTTTAGATTGACCAACTAGTTTTCCCACCGAATTTAAAAGGGGCTTTTACTTTGGAGGAAAAATTGTCTAAATTTTAACTCTGAACATATTTTCACCAAAAAATTAAGGAAAAATTATGTTGGATAAATTAACATACATTTGTATTTGCTATTTTTTAAGAGTCAGGCAGAGGGAACCATGTTAAACATTACAAATTAGAAGGTGTACCATCCCATTACAAATTACAAGGTGCACCATCCAATTATCAACTTTTTTGTAACACAACCGTTCAAAAACTCGAAGGACTTTTTCTTTGTTACCAATCGTGGGATGTATTTTTAGTGAAACAAGTGTTTTATTGTTCTTCGAGCACAATGTCAAAAGCTCTTTGTGAGAACAAATAGACTATATTATACTATTCAACTCCCTGGAAAGGATTCCTATTTGTGCAAAATAAGACAACCTGTTTCCTTATAAGCAAAGGAAATGAGTGTGTTTGAGACTTGAAATACTTATTAAATATAAATATGAAACTACGAGAGAATTAAAAAATGTTTCTTAACATAATGGAATCTTAACATAAAATACCAAATGAATAAAAAACTATGTTTCTTAAAACTGCTTACCAATTAAATTTTTCAACCAGATCAAGATATTCCTTCTTCTAGAGTAAACAATCGAGACAATTTCTTCAATATGTCTTACTCCAGCTCCAGATGTGAGCACGTGAATCCTCACTCGTTGTCGCTGTGATTCTGACAATTCATTTTGATTTTAGCATGTCCAAAGCGAACCAAGTCTGTGACAATTGTGCGCCAAACAATTCTGCCGCTACTGACGCTACGCTTTGCCACGAGCACCCACATCCACACCATTCTAAACACTGCACACACACGTTCCTTCATCAAGGGAAATAAGAACAAAAAATACGGATAGCATAGAGGCTTCAGACTTTTCCTTTTAGCAATTCTCTATTCTTTCTAGCTACTGTTTTGCACTCCCCATTTCCATCTCAAACTCCAACCTTATGAACGTCGTCAAACCTACCCCACATAATTCACCTTGTGTAGTCCTTTTCAGTCACAACTTCTCTCTGTTAGTTGTGAGATCGAGGTGAAGGCAAATCGAAAAGTGTTTTGTCTCCAAGAGTTTTCAAGGATTTCACGAATGATGGAAGTTGCGTCAAGTTTATAAAATGTCGTAAGATAGTGAGAGCTTTTTGATTGTTTGGGAGTGAGGTAGACTGTCAGAAAGGCGAAATGATTGAGCTTTCTCTTGAAAATAAAAAATATTAGAGGAACAGAAGCAAGGTTTAAAGAAAAGAAGATAACGAATTCATTCTTTGGATTTCTATGCAAGAAAAAAGAAAGGGAAAAGAGAAAACGCAACATCAAAGAAAACTTTTTTTTACATTTGTAGTAAAGTATGTAAGAAGCGCATCATTTTGTTCCAACCGCATTTGTTTCTCCAACCCAAACTACTATCTATCTATCTATCTCCCTTTGGAGTCCCAGACAATTGAGCCAATCACTAAGGTGGAATGACACGGCCGAACGACCCTCGCAACTCTCGGAACAAAAGACATTCCCGGAAGTCGACCCTAACCGCCATCAGCTCGCCATCGAGCCGATGGATGGAGACAAAACGGCCTGAGCATGCGAGCATTGTCTAACATGGCTAGGAAAAATTCGATTCGGTTCGCTTCACCTCGGTATGGTTACGTTGGATTGTGGCTGCGACATTGTGAAAAATGGTTAAAAGGTTGATCCGCAGACCGACAATGGACATTTTCGAGATCTTCGGGACAAAAAAGAGAGAGGATGGATAGTAAAAAAGAAGGAAAGAAAGTGTGTAGTTGTTATCTAGTCTGTTTGACTTTCTTGGCTTGGCTTTGGTACTTTGGAAAGCTAGATTTCTCAACTTCAAATTTCGTGAGTGGTTACCAAATAAACAAACATGTTAAAAAACCACTTACACTTCTAAATCTTTTTTTACTTTTTTCGTATTTAGCATTGTTAGTTGATTTTGCCTTTCTTTCGCTTTTGGTTATCCCCTTTTTCAGATTGAAAAGTTTGACTTTCAACCTTATTTATAATTAGAAAAACCTGAGAGGATGGACGCTTCTGTTGAAAAGTCAAGTTTAATTTTAATTAATGAAATAGTTTCTTTGATTAATTTAACTTATAGCGTTTTCAAATAAATTTGACTATCTTGGTTTGACCTCAACTTGAATTTTTGACAAGTCAATTTTGTGTGTTCAGATCTCATCTAATCGCACAATGTTTGTCATTCTCATCTCAATAGTTCGTTAGACAAGTTTGCTATTAGCAGCAAATGACATTCCACATTTGAGGACACGTGACAGAACAAATGAGAACCAAGATTAGAAAACAAAACGAATGAGAAAATGATGAAAACTATAAGCATCTGTAAGTAAGGAAAATCATTAACTTTTGAGGATAATGCGAGATATAAAGCGCAAAAAACATAGAAAATTTTATTGATTGGGATTGAAGGAATACTCATATATTTGTAAAAACGAATGAGTTAAATATACTAATACAAAATACAAATAAATCCGTCTAAATTTTGTATTTTGTTGGATAGCTTTAAAATTATCGAGTGGAAATACATAGACTGAATTCCTACGAATGTGTTTAAATTTAGCATTGCACACATCACTCTCAAAATGTTGCTTAACAATCGTATTTTATCTTTTTTGTGATAATTGACAGAATTCTTTACCTTTGCCTCCTCTTGTTCATCTCTAGTGAAGTAATGGATGTGTCACATCACTTTTATGCTACACTCGAGATATTCCCCTGACAAATAAAGCAAAAAAATACTTCATTCGTTCCATCTTGACTTTTTCATTTATTTTCCTCGAGCCTTGTCAAATAAATTCATATTGTTCCACTTGGAATGTTGCCACCTAACTCGCTTGGAAATATCGAGTTACAAACGTGCCCCTTTTTGATATTGTCACTCTCTGCGGAATTGAGGTTTTTAGCTCTAGATTGCTGTCTAAAAAGCTGAATTTTTTGCAAGGTAAAAAGACTGGCTAATGAAAAATTCGACTTTGATAAAGAAATGTTTTCCCAATCACATCTATGAAAGTATCTTGCACGAATTGACAGAAGATGGTGTTTAACAAGTTATTGACAATTTTTAGATTTCGAAACTTATCTGACTTCTGCGTTCTTAAACTTATCCTTTTTCTCATTTCCTTTTGTAATTTGTTTCTTAAACTCAAAAGTTTTAAAACCAAAGCAAAAAAAGTACTTTTAACGTTGTGGAATTTTATTTTCCTACAAGTTTAATTCTTTGATTTGAAATGGTATATTCTTTGAGCATTTTTGTTTTCACCATCAGTTTGAGAAAGCATTTGGTCTCCGCTACATCAATTAATGTCTGAAAGTGTCAGCTTTGAACAAAAACCATCTTTGCCGTGGTCGACACTAACCAATAAGGTCTAAAAACAAGCTTACGATCCACTCTTGGAGGTTCACAAAAATATATAAGAAATTTTCTTACTGTAAAAAATTCTGGAAGCATTGCCTCTGCTTAACGCAAATAGTCTAAGTGGTTATAAATAACGTATTGTTTTAAAACGTTTATTCAAGTTTTACCAACGGTTTTATCTATCTTTCTTTGCCTACATCTATGGTCCCGTGGGACGGTAGGAACTCCTTTTTTGATTGTAGGGTCAACTTTTAGGTAAGCAAGATTGACACTTGAATCCTCAAAATACACTACGAAAGAGGCACAGAGAATTAATAACACTACAGTACCTTAAATCAACTTTTTGCTGTCAATTTAGTAAAATTGAGCTTGTTTAGCATCGAAATCTCTAAAAGTTTTAGTTACAAAATAATATTTGATAAGACATTTTACGTCTATTTGATTTTTTTCAGCAAGTGCAACTGACTTTTAACGCAAGTAAATTCAGAATAGTGGATCAAACATAATAAAAGTAGCCAATTAGAGGCACAATCTCAACTTCTTAATAAGCTGACAAGGGCAATAGTAACAGTAATTTTGATCAAATTGCGTCTTAAATTCAGAATTAGCTTGTAAGGAGAAATAGAGTAGTTTGTTTTTTACCTTTGAGAATCGTAAATCATAAAGACTTTGATCGGTTTCCAGCCCAGTAATTGAATTGTCTAATTTTTCTGTGTGTGGTTTCATCTCCACAACTTCATCCAACTTCGTGTCCAACATCGTAATCGCTGCTTTAATCGCCACGCGACCTGAATCTCACCTACTCTCACATAAAGATGAATTTATTGTCCCAAGTGAGAGTTCGACCAACCATATGGTGCCGTGGAGTTATTGATTGACCGATCCTATCCTTTGTCAGAGAGTTTCTCTTTCTCAAGTGGTTTTGCATCCATCTTCATTCGTCAGAGCTGGCATCTAAGTTCGGCGCAAGAGGAATACTTGGAACAAAAAATAGTATCGTATCAATATTAATGGTACGATCAAGAAATGTATCAAATAAATATTTAAATTCTCAATGGCTTTGGTACAATCTTTTCTAAAAATACTTTGTTTTTACTCTCTGATTAAGGTTAGAATACACGCTACAAAAGATATTTTTCCAATTTTTCAGTAAACTAGAAGAATAAATCAAACAAATATATCCATTCAAAAGAACGCTTTTAAAAAATTTTAAGTGTAGTTTGGTATCAATTGTAAGTATTTCTTCTTTTTGTCTGTTGACAGGTCGATTTTTAGGTTTAACCCTTTATTTTACAAATGACTGCACATGCGAATCTTTTTGTTCTTAAATCATAAAAACAAAAATTGACTAAAAATTAAGGTTTAATTAACTTAAAAAAGAGCTTTTTTGTTAGAGTGAATGACTCCTTACTTTTGGAAAAGGAAAAGATTGGTGTAAAATGAATGTAATCGCACAACTGAACTTTTATTTCAAAAGTGACTGAATGTTATTATCAAATTCCTAAAGATGCGAACATCAAAATGAATTCAATTTGTTGTCAGCCGCCGGAAAACGGGGTCAGGTATCACTTCTGACCCTCAAATAATAGAAGAGTTATTTGTGACCAACCTCTGGCAGCCTAATATCTTTACGAATGTCAAATAAAGTCCTGTACACCACGTTCTCTTTTCTCAGGGTAAGGGTCCTGCCAAGCAATGAACTTGGATCCAAGACCCCAGGTCCCATGGAGAAGGCCTTTTGTCAAGAAAATAAATGAAACAAAGCATCCCCCTTCTAGTATGCTGCACTAGTTAGGCAATAAACCTAAAGGCTAGAATTAGCACACCTAAATGGGGGCACAGTCTTTGGGTAAAAAGTAAATAAATAAATTAGATGATAAAAGGTAAAAACAGGATGATAAAAAATACTCAATAGGATGATGGAATTGGGCGAGGACAGCCTCAGTCACCAATCCCGACCACCTGACCATAGCCTCCCAGCTATGATCAACCCCGACCCTAACAGTGCTCCTCTCTCCTGCCTGGAAAAAGGGGCAGGGGTGGCTAGCAACCTTTCTTGGCCTCTCCCTTAAGGGGATGGGCCCAAGGAAGCCCAAATACCAGCGACCCCGGTTTAGGGTTAAAGTCAGCAATGCCCGATGCCAGGGTGACCCTTGGGAAGCCTTGAGGACACCAAATGGCCCTCGCGACCCCGACTTAGATCTCAACTGGGTCTACCACATGCTTGGGGTAACCTGATCTGACAGCCCCGACCGGGCTGGCGATCCCGAACATCTGACTCTTGGGCTCCTATATTAAAGTGCTCACAAGTGGCTCAATCTAATCTACTGGGATTGATACCCAACTCAGACCTTAAGGAAACCCAAACAGATATTTTGTTAAACCTCTAATTTCTAGCCTGAGCCTTGCACCCACTCAAAGGTTCTTCATCTTGACCCCAGTTGCACTATGTCAAATCTTAGCCAAGATGGTATCAGACTTTTGCACTTAAAATACACATCAAGAAATCTCTTTGGAAAATCTTTGAACTCTATAAAAATTTCCCAGCAAACACTGGGCCCCAAAATAAGAACACAATTTCAAGCCAAATTGCCTTTATTCTTGACACATATTTGACAATCTTACTTTCTAAGATTCTATGCAAGAAGTGAAGTCTGGACTTTTTTCTTCCTTTGTTGTCAACTTTTTCTTGAGGGTGGTCTTTTTCTTAAAATCTCAGCTGTTCTTTGGGCTGGCTGGTCTCAGAGCAGCGGGCCGAACTGGGCGCCCTTGCACATGCAGTGTGATGATGTTGACTTGGCTTCTATGACTTTAACTGGCTCCATGCACTCTCTCACACACTCATACCTATGGGCACATGCTCTTTATGCACTTGTGTATTCAGAGAAATGGCCCACTGGCCCAACCAAATCCTTTCGGACTTGAACCGGAATTTGGGGGGTTCCTTTGAGAGGGATTCCTTTGAAAATGATTTTCCGGCCTCTTCTGAAATCCTGATGGATTTCTGGTCTATCTCTGTAATCAGACTTACCGAGAGATCAGTTCTGAGGATGCGGAAGTCCCCTCGGGGCCCCCAGAGGAGGTGCCCGCCTTGCCGAGTCCAGCCTGGCCTCGAGTCGTTCTATATATTAAGCAAATATAAGTTTTGGGTCCTGGCTGACAATCACAGTTTCTCTTCCAAGTAATTGTCAGTTCACCTAAACAGACTGCCGCTATTTTCACTTCTGCTACAGTTATTTCCCGCCAATATTTTACCCTCTTTTTAGAGGTATGATCCCTCCTTTACTTTTGTACATAAAGCCCCCACTTCCTATCAATAAACAGTTCAGTATTGATTCTTTTCTTGATTGGGAAGGTCTTCACTGGGATTTTAGCCCAACGTTCGCATATCCTACCTCTTCCGTTCCGTTCTCTGCCTTCATTCCGACACCGAAGCATCAGACATGCTAGGATTAATTTCAGAGAAAAACCAGTCCAAATTTTACCTTTTAGATCCGAAACGAGATCAATGTTAGAGAAAAAATAGCTTTTAATTCTCCCCTTTTAGTTCTTTTCCTCCAGGTCCGAAACGAAACCATTATATGCAACAGAGAAAAAGAAAAGCCAGCCCAAATTTTCCCCCTTAGATCCGAAACGAGATCAATGTTAGAGAAAATATAGCTTTTAATTCTTTTCTTTTGGTTCTTTTCCTATACCTTTACCATTAAGATTAATTCTCATTGTGTTCCTTGTTGATGACATCACATCATCGTTATGTCATTATGAATTGTTTGAACGGAACCAAACCCAAACCCCAAAATTCAAAAATCTGGTACACAATATTGCTGGGAAGGAATTCCTTTAGCCAATGCACAAATTTTTTTATTTCTAGCATCAAAACTCAGTGAGGAGATCTAAGTGACATCCGAACGGACATCCATCCATCGCAACGGTATACAAAAATACAAAACTCCCATAGCTTGTGGAAATAATTCAAATGGGAGTCATCGATTCCGAACTCGTCTACAGACGAACTCGCCGAACTACAAACTCGTCAACGGGGCATGTTTCCCCCTCATCTATCCCAACCATCCCCCTTTTTAACCAAAAGGTCGAGGTCGGACGACCCTGACCAAAGAGCCCCGTTTGAAGAGTTCGTCCGTTGACGAGTTGGATTCTATGAGTTCTGATTCAACAAGTTCGGATTTGACAGCTTTTTGATGTCTTCAATGAATTGTTCAGCTAAAAAGCTTCATGACTTTGAGGTAACAAGGGGACCACATGAGACTTAGCCATGCTGAACCACTTCTTTTGGAGGAAAATCCAGGTTTATTTTAAAATCTTTTAAGGTGCACCTCGCGAATTTTTGGTCATTAAAGGCACACTGTTTTTTGGCTGGGAATCACTTGTTATTTTTTGGCAAGTCGGGGTCAAAGTTTGCCTGGAGCCGCCGGGGTTCCAACCCTGGACCCTTAGATTCCCAGCCTGATGCCATGACCATTCAGTTACGGCGAGCTACTATCTCCTTATTGTCCTTATCTCTGACCTCTAAAAACAAGGTTAAATTTTGTTATGTTCCACCTGGTTCGAAAAACCTCTACAGCACAACTCAGCACATGTGGTAATTGCTGGTGGTAAAGAAGTATCAACTGGGGGAGTCAAAAATCCACAATTTCAGCTTTAAAATCATCTCTAGAAAAGTGGAACCACTCAAAATTCTACATCTGGACAACAGCATTGGCCAAGCAAACCACAATAGACTTGTACATACGAAACAGACTTTCTCTGAAGAATGCTGGGTTTACACTTCATTCATGATACAGAGTATTCGAGATCAAATGGGCAAACAGCTCACCTGGCATTGCTGTGGTTAGAACTGAAAACAGAAACAAGGACTGTCTCCTAAAAAAATAAGTAGACGGGTATTCGAACGATTTTAACTTTTTTGATTTGCAGTTTCAAGAACATCTTACCGCTCTATTTACTTACTCAAGGTCTTTACTAGAGTCCTATTCCAACTGTGCCTCATAGTACCCGTATTAATCAATATATCTAAAGGCTTTAACGTAACGCGGAAAATGTAACGCTGCGACGCGAAAAATGCCAAAAAGGCCTTCAACGTAACGCGAAAAATGAAAAAGAAAAAACCCGCAAAAAGATATTAAAGTTTGAAGGGGGGTTAGGGGGAAGGAGGTAGGGTTGAGAAATAAGGGGGAGTTCGGAGGTGATGCAGGGTGGAGGCAGCTTAGCCGCCTTTGAATTGCTAGTCACCAATAATACACCTAAAAGCATGTCACAAGTAAGGTAACTCATCAAACTCAAAAATTACAGTTGCAAATCAGAAAGTTAGGCTCTCTTCATTCCTTTATTGGTTACAAGCCCATCTCACAAGTTTTTGGTAGTTTGAGCAACATTTAGAGCCACGAAATGGACCTAATTTGTGTTTTTTCGTGAACTGTTATAGTGTACGTTCTCTTAGTCACCAGTGATGTTGCACAATAACTTTTTAAAAAAATTAACATTCTAGAATCAACCTCAATTTTATTAATTATCTTATCAAACCCCTAAAACATCAATTGATGGGGATCGAGTACATTTTCAAAAACATATCTTGTGAGGGAAATTTTAAAAGCAAGTAACATACGTGATTTTGTCTGATGAAAGACTTTTTCCTGTTCATTAATAAGTTGTTAAAAATAAAAATCTAAGGCAATTTGAAACACAACTACAATTAATTAATGTAACGTTCAAGACGAACGGAAAGAATTTTTATCTGAGAGAATTTAAGACTGAATTTACTGGTAAAATATACGTAAACTCATGAAAAAATAAAAAGGTACGAAATAATAAATAATCATATGCTGAAAGTCATCACAGATGTATCCATAATCAAAACATAATATTACTAAAAAAAACTAGGGCTAACCAAACAAATGAAAGAGAATGTCTTCATTAGTCCAGTAGGCAACATGAAGTCAAGGCCTTAGTAAGCGTAGATAAACTTTTTATTTTTCAGTAACCACTCTTGTAGTTTCAGGTGTCGCTGGTGGAGAGGAGTGTTCCTTTTTGCCGGGAAGCTTTTGCTCTTGTACTTTAGGCTTGCTATCAGCACGTTTGCGTTGAGGAAAAAAGTCTGTTGAAAAAACAAATAAAAATAAGTAAATTCAAATTCAAGGCATTTTAAAAGGAATTGACATTACCAGACATTTTGGACTTTCTTTGGCTTTGACAGAATGTATTTGAAGTTCGGCCCTTGCTGACAGAGGTTTTATCACAGACTTTGACTGAAGCTTCAGGGGTATACTTACTCGCCCCTTGGTTCCCTTCCTTAATTGCCTCAGATGTCTTCTCCAGAGGCTCAGGTGGCGGCACTGGGACCTCGGCAATCTCTCGACATTGCTCTTGATGGTCTTGGAGCTCTGACACACTTGTCCTGACTTCTAACGAGAGAAGCGAAGAGGGATGCGATTCTAGGCCATTGGGGGCTACCTTTTTCCATTCCCAGCGACCGTCAAGAGCTTTCTCATTTTCAAAATCAAAATTGTATTGTCTTTTCTTTTCCTTCAGATCACGATCAAACTCTCTTTTAAAAAATCGCTTATTTTCTTCATGGTCCACTGGACCAAAAAGGGCCCGCTTCACTCTGGACTGGTCTGGATTTGGTGGAGAGTGGGACCCAAGCCTTCTGGTTCCCACTCGATCCCCTGACCTTGCCTGAACTAGCCTGTCGAAAAATTCGGCGCTCATTGGGTCAATCGAATCAGAAAAGGCACGTGGAAACTTCAGTAGTGAGACGGTTTTCTTTAAGGGCCTCAAAAAGAAACGGTTGTAGATCTTTTCTGAAAGAGGTATGTAGAGTTTGATTGAATTTTTAGGCTAATGACCTTAGCTTTATTTCTTTCAGTCCATATTTGTATAGAGACTAAAAAAATAAATTAAAAGCAACTCCCACACGTGTTAAAATTTTACCCTCTCAATTTTACTCAGTAGAGTCTTTGTCTATACCTTGAGTACCCCCATCTCTTCACACATTGAAAAAAGTCACCTGAACGTTCAAGGACTGCCACTCCAGACTCTCCAGTGTGTGTTACATGGACTGGCAATATCACATCCAACCGGGCCTCATTTTACACCCTAAAAGAGCTTTAATTATTTACTTTTTTGCAAATCCCAAAAAGAGAAAGCAGGTAAAGGCCACTTCAAGATCAAACAAATTTTGCATCCCCACTTAACTTAACGAAGTTCTGCGTGCCGCTAAAACACATTTATCGAAACTTATTAATAGATGTAGAATGCAACATTACTTTAGAAACCTTAACGCTTTTTTCTTAAGTGAAAAATGGAAAGGGGAAACTATTTTGGAGCCGTCATTGAGAACACGCAGGCCTTATGGGTCACAGGGTCGCCGTAACCTGATAGTCACGGCATCTGACTGACAATTGGAGGTTACAGATTGCAGGCTGATCAGTTCAATCCAAACCCATGGCAAGGCAGCAATCTTCATTTTGATTCAGGTTACAAAAAACGCTGGCCTCTTAGTCAGTAAAAATATTGCAAAGATTTTCATAAAATTGTGTATCACGAATAAACAAAACACAGGTCAATCCCATGCACACTATAGAACCGAAAATATTTGAACTTACCATTCTCGGCCGAGAAATGTTTCGCTGATAACACTTAAAATTTGTTTTAAGCAACTTTTTATTTATTCATTGGATTGAGTTTAAATTTTTAGACTTGTATTTAAGGGTGACGTTCACCGATAGTCAGTTGGTTCATTTTTGCTCGAGTTGAAGTCTATTCTTCCCTTTGCCTAGCTGTTTTGGCTGTCGTGGTTGTGACTTGTGATGTGAGACAATCAGCTTCCTACACTGCTAGCCCACGTAGCCAGGCTCGGCCGACTGCCGAGAATTCAACAAGGGGGACTTTTCACCTTTTTTCAAAGAGAGGCGTCCGTTAAGAGCGCGGCTAAAATGAACAGAGAGCCATTGCACACAGCGAAAAAGAAAGAAAATCGCGTAAACCTACGAATTGAAAAAGATGAAGGAATCGCTTGAAGCGGCGATTTTCAAAATCCAAGTCGCAGCCCGTTGTTTGGACTTTGAGGGTGTGTCCCACGTTGCCAGACGCTCAACGTCTAGTTGACAATCCTAGAAACAGGTAAATATCCACAATCAAAAGAAACTTGAGTGAGTGTAAAATTGGTTTTTAGGCATTGGTTTAATAAAATTTAAAAAACATGATTTTTTAAAATCCAAATGAAAGCCCAAAATTAATCATCTGACAACCTTTGACTGTGTTTGGCGTGATTTTAAAAAGAGCGTGTTAATTGTTATTGTAAAACAGATTTTCATCTGATCTGAGACTGAGTATTACAAAAGTGAATTTTTTGAAACGTATCACATGGTATAAGAAAAGTTTTTTTTCT
>Ga0194133_10004111_pt1 | contig 19911 bp, 13 predicted proteins | sample TA2KigOf40mmetaG_FD_155448 | JGI IMG/M metagenome (GOLD analysis project Ga0194133, IMG submission 155448) | Freshwater microbial communities from Lake Tanganyika, Tanzania - TA2015055 Kigoma Offshore 40m | ecosystem: Environmental > Aquatic > Freshwater > Lake | place: Tanzania: Lake...
GGTGCGCTTGCCCTGCTCGGTCTCGCCGGCGCCTTCGGTCGCCGTCGCCGCTAAGCAGCGACAGCACGATTCGGAATATCGTCAAGATTTCTTCTTGACTACACCGACCGCGGTCCTCGGTCTCCCCGAGGACCGCGGTCATTTTTGTGACCAGGGGCGCTTTGGCACAAAGCAAAAAACATCATGTTTTCCGCATGTTTCATTTGCATTCGAGCGACTTTGAGTTACGTTGCAATGCCCTATGCCTAGCGCAAACCGCTGAGCATGGAGTGAGGGTGCCTGCACTCTCGGGAGAAAGCGAAAAGGGAACAAGATCTATTTGATCTTCGAAGTCCCTGAAAGTTTTTGCCCATAGTCCCTTGTGCCGCAGTTGTGACGGTCGTTCCATCACAACTGACTCGACTCGGATTCGTTTGTCCTGTCTCACCTCAGCCGACTCCGAATGAGTGGCTGAGCCAAACCCTGGGAGTTGAAAAGATGAAGAGTGTTACCCTAATCGCAGCCACGACCCTCGTGGCGTCCTCGGCCCACGCAGCTTTCACTGGCTGGTCTGTGGAGTCCTCCGGAATTGGCAACCGCACGATCTACAGCGTGTACGCAAACTTTTCGAGCACCAACCTGCGTGTTGTGAATGTGTTCAACTTTGGTCGTGCAATCACGGCTGGTCCGCTGCAAGGCAACCAGATCGCACAAGGCCGAGTTGGATCGATGAATGCGGTTCACAATGACCTGTTCATTGGAGATATCGACCTCGACGAAGATGGAACGATTGATGTCTTCAACAACCCCGGCACGTGGGCTGCCGGTGCAGGCACATGGACGACCGCAGCGACCGATTCCCTCACCGACTCCTATTGCACGCTGCAGGGAATTGGCGGAGCGTGGGGAACCGCATTCGATCCATCCATGTCCTTCCCGCCGTTTGGAACTGATATCGCCACTAACGGAGGTTGGTACGACGCCACACCAAGTGTGCCGAACATCCCGAGCGCCGCGGGACGGCTGAAGGTGCTTCAGGTTGCTCGCCTCAGCAGCGACCTGAGCGACTTCCGCGCGAATCTCACCATCGGCTATGCGGTCACAGGCACCTCAACCGCGCTCTTCGGCTACGGCAGTTTCGCAATCCCAGCACCGGGCGCGCTTGCACTTCTCGGCTTCGCTGGCATTGTTGGCACTCGTCGACGCAGCTGAGTTGTTTTCGATTTGGGGATCGACTCGAACGAAGCGATCACCTATCGAAAGCAAATCGCCTCGTAAAACTCTTCAGACGCGAGCACGCGAAAGCGTGCTCGCGTCATTTGGTTTGCGCGCCTGTACGCGACTTCGAAGGAGTCAAAGGAAATTGACGAATTTGTTGAAGACTATTTGCACTCCGGAAAACTCGGACTATGTTGCAGTGTCGGTGGTGCGTTGAGGGACGCAAAACCGAGAGTCGCCCAGGTCAAAGGACCAAGCCACTCAAAGACATGGAGAGGACGAGAAGAAAAGGGTTCCAGATCATTCTGAATTTCTGTGAGACTGATGCGAGTTGTTTCGCATCTCACCTCGCCAAGCACTCTCTGTGCTTGTACTCGGATTTCCTTCCCATCCATCCCGCGACAGCCCCCCTCTTGGAGGGGGGCTGTCGTTTTTGCAGTGCAGCATGAGTTGTGCGCTGACCGCGCACCATGCCTGGCGCCATCACGCGCGAATCTGCTCGTCCAGCCAACCGGCAACAGCGCTGATCGCGATGCGTTCCTGTGCCTGCGAATCGCGGTGGCGAACCGTCACCGAATGGTTGGTCAGCGTGTCTGCATCGACTGTGAAGCAGAATGGTGTCCCGGCCTCATCCATGCGGGCGTAGCGCTTGCCGATGGTCTGCTTTGGGTCGTACTCCACGACATGCCGCTTGCGAAGATCTGCAAACAAGCGCTCAGCCACTTCAGGAAGCCCATCCTTGTTGACAAGCGGGAATACGCCAGCCTTCACGGGCGCCATCCGCGGATGAAAGCGCATGAAGACCCCGCTCGCCCGTGATGGATCCTTCGTGTACGCCTCACACAGCAGGGCCAGTGTGCCCCGATCGGCGCCCGCCGATGGCTCGATCACATGGGGAAAGTATCGCTCGTTCCGCTCGGCATCGAAGTACTTCGCCTTGTCGCGTCGTCCCGAGTGTTCGGCATGCTGCCGCAGATCGAAATCGCTTCGGTGCGCCACCCCTTCGAGCTCGCCAAAGCCTGGTGCGGTGAAAGGGAAGCGGTACTCAATGTCGCTGGTGCCCGCACCATCCTTTGCATAGTGGGCCAATTCATCTTTGTCATGCTCGCGGAGCTGCAGATTGTCGCCTGCGAGACCGATCGATTGCCACCAGGCGAAGCGTTGATCGCGCCACCAGGCGTACCACTCCTTTGCCTGCGATGGATGGATGAAGAACTCGATTTCCATCTGCTCGAACTCGCGGCTTCGGAAAGTGAAGTTGCGCGGCGTCACCTCGTTGCGAAACGCCTTGCCGATCTGCGCGATGCCGAATGGCACTCGTACCCGCGTGCTGTTCACCACATTCTCAAAATTGGCGAAGATGCCTTGCGCCGTCTCAGGGCGCAGGTAGGCGATACTGGATGGGTCCTCGAGCGCGCCGACATTGGTCTTGAACATCAGATTGAACTGCCGCGGTTCGGTGAGCGTTCCAGGCTCCTTGGCATCGGGTCCGATGCAGCGGGCGCGTTCATCCGCTGAAAGTGCGGTGAAGGCACGCATCTGATGGCGCGCTGCGTCAAGACTGTCGCGGCGCTCGTACTTGAGCAGCGCCTTCTGCGCGCGTTCGCGCTGGTCGTCGTCGTTGGCGATGTAGGCGTAGAGGCGCGCGGCGGGCTCCACCGCGCCGAGCACCTGCAGATGGTCGGCGCGGTAGCGCGCCTTGCTCTCACGGCAGTCCACCATCGGATCGTTGAAACCACCGACATGTCCCGACGCCTCCCAAACGCGCGGATTCATGATGATCGTGCAGTCGACGCCAACCACATGCAGCGGGTCGCCCGTCGGCCCCGCTGCGCTGCCACGGACGATGTCCTGCCACCACGCATCCTTGAGGTTGCGCTTGAGTTCGGTACCGAGCGGGCCGTAATCCCAGAAGCCATTGATGCCACCGTAGATTTCGGAGCTTTGGAAGATGAATCCGCGGCGGCGGCAAAGGGAGACGATCTCGTCCATCGACTTGGTTTCGGATGCCATGGGGCAGCGAGTGTAGGAAAGCTGCTGCCGAGTGCCATTCAGCTGCGGCGCGCAAGGCGTTCGCATGCTGCGTGCCGCGGGCAACTGACAAGATGGTCATTCACCATTCCCACCGCCTGCATGAATGCGTAGCAAATCGTCGGACCGCAGAAGCGGAAGCCCGCATCGCGGAGCGTGCGGGACATCGCTTCGCTTTCGTGCGTTGTGGGTGGCACATCGCGGATGTGGCGGTAGCGGTGCACCTTTGTCTCATGATGGACGCTTTGCCAAAGCAGATCGCGAAACGCCCCCCTGCCGCCAGCATTCATCACATCGCTCCAGATACGCGCATTGCTGATGGCTGCGTCGATCTTTGCGCGGCTTCGGATGATGCCAGCGTCCGCGAGCAGACGGCGGCGATCCGCTGCGCCAAAGCGCGCGATCCGTTCGGGATCGAATCCAGCGAACGCACGCGTGAACGCAGCACGCTTGTGCAGCACGGTGATCCATGACAAGCCGGCCTGAAACCCATCGAGCACGAGTTTCTCGAACAGCGCACGGTCATCCGTGACTGGCACCCCCCACTCGCGGTCGTGATATGCCACATAGATGGGGTCGTTCCCGCACCACGGGCAGCGCACTGGTGCTTGGGACTTTGCCCGCGACGACTCAGGCTTGGCGGAGAAGCGCGGCGATGCCATCGACAGCCTTTGCGACTTGCATCCGCAGTTCTGGTACTGCGGTGGACTCCCAGAGATCGCCGCGCCGCAGTGCGCCCACGAGATAGATGCGTTCCTGCGCCTTGCCCTCGTGGCCGATGAGCCTGCCATCGATATCGGTGTGCAGACCGATACCAAGATCGTCCGTCGTCGCAACGCCGCTCTGGAGCAGACTGGAGATGAGCGGGTCGACCGTATTGCGAACGCCTTGGGCCGGACCAGCGCAGTTGATGACACGCGCTGCGGGAAGATCGGTACGGAGACCGCTGCCCGAGTTCACGGTGACGATCACCCCCTGCGGACCGCAACGAAGACTGCGTACCGAACCTCGAACAATGACGAGCGAACCGCTGCGCTGCTGCGCAGCCAGATCGTCCAGCAGCACACGCGGGGCGCGGTGGCGGTGGATCTCCCAGAATGGGCGAAGATGCGTCATGAAACGCATGCGCTCCTTTGTGGACCACGATGACCACACGGGCGTTGTGAGTGCGCGCAGTCCATCAAGCGCACCTTGCCAGGGCAGGTTTCGAGCGCGCAGTTCCTTCGCAGCCTTCCGCACGGTGCGCAGCGCTTCACGCGCGCCGCGCGCAAGAAGTGCTCTGTCGTACTCGGCGTTCGTTGCAGCACCGTCGGCGTGCGGCAGCGGCAGTCGTCCGCTTCGTGAGAGCAGCGTGATTCGCCCCGAGTGTCCGCGGCGGCGGAGAGCGCTCACGATGTCGATCGCTGTCAGTCCGCTGCCGACGATCACAACGGGTGCATCCGGTGCGATTCCCTGCAGTGCATTTGCCGCCCAAGGATCGGGCGCGAGAAGGTCGAGCGGCACCTCCTCATCGAACGCGTGCCAAGGCGCACGCGCGGCTGGCAAACCTGGCGCCATCAATAGTGCGCCAGCGCGGACCGCATCGCCCGAACCGAACAGCAGATCAACATGGCGCATGATCGGTTCGGCGCGGACGAGCACATGCTGCGCGAAAGTGGGCGGTGGCAGACGCGCTGATGCACCTACTGCCGTGGGCGCCGACCCGCCCACCGATGCGAGCGCATCCCCCACCACTTCGTCCATGTACGCCGCGAAGAGCGCGCGCGGCACAAAGTCACTCGGCGCGAACCGCCCTGGCTGCGTGCGCTCAAGCCACGAGTGGAACGCAGCGGGATCCTCGGGGAACGCACCCATGCGCGAAGCGGGCACATTCAGCAGGTGGTGCGAGTCGCAACCGCCATAGGCAATGCCAGGGCCACTGCGCGGATAGCGCTCCACGACAAGGATTCGCCATCCGCAGTGCTGCTGCAACGCGCGCGCCATTGCGGTCAAACCACCAAATCCCCCACCCACGATGGCCAGATCGCACTCGCGCGGAAGTGATCCGGCTTTCCACAATGCCGTATCCATGGTTCGATGCTAACGCGCGGAGTTTTCTGCCGCCGTGCCAAGCAACTGCAACCGCTCTTGCACCAACGACTGCACCGCAGACTGCATGCAGGCGAAGTCGCTTGCGGACATCCGCTCTTTGGCTCGCTCGGCGAATGCTCGCTCGGCCGCGCGCACCGCATCCGCATCCTGCGCGGCGTCGATCGCGTACGCCACCGCCGCAAGCGCGTAGGGACTCCGCTCAAGTGCGGCGTTCAGCAACTTGCTCTTCGCACTGCGTGCCCGCTCATTGCTCCCTTGTCCACCGCTTCCCGCACGCATCGCGCTGGCAAGCACCATCGCATCGAGCCAGCCCTCGCGGTCCGCGCTCAGGCCCCACGCCACCGACTGATGGAACGCCACCTTGCGCATCATTCCCTTGCCATCCAGGTCCCAGCGCGAATGCACCGTGGTCACCTCATCGCCGCCCGTCGCGTACTGCTCGCCGACCCACGAGAAGCGCCCGTTTGCCGTGTCGCGCTGCAGGACCACAAGCGCGCAGTGCCCAGGCTGACCGGCCGTGGACGAAGGCTCGCCGAGAATGCGGTGCGTCCGAGCGCCGATGTTGCCCATCGTGCCACACACGCCGCCGTCCTTCCACATCATCTGGATCGATCCATAGCTGAACGGGAATGGACTGACGCGGCGCGCAGACTGCATGTCGAACTGCTGTGCGATATCGCCGATGTACTCGCCGTAGGTGCGCGCCGTGCCATCATCACGAAACTTCGCCCAAATCTCCTCGCGCTCACGAAGCGGCTGGTCATCCTCCGCGAGCGTCAGCAGCAGCGGCCACGGCGCATCGATCGGAAACCGCGGCCAACCACGCGCACCTGCATTCGCGCCGAAGTCGTGGGCATCGTTCCGGAGGAACCACGCCATCGATTCGCTCTGGGTCGGCGGCGGATCGCGCTCGGCGGGCATGCGCCCCGTCGCTCGGTACGCATCGTGGAAGAGTTCGTGCGCCGCACGAATGCTCGCGCGTCGCGCCTCATCGTTGACCGCCGCGGTGGACAGCCAGAACACGACGCGGTCCCCGCAGTCGATCCGTACATCGGGGTGCCCATGTGCGGCCATCCACTTGTTGAACGCCTGCTGCAACTGCGCGGAGGCGATCACATCTGCTCCGACGGGACGGCGGCGCACCAGCTTCTTCTCTTGCGTGGGTCCGCCGCGTGGCTTGGCGATCCCCTTGTCGTCGTACTCCAGCGGTGGCCACTGATCGACGAGCATCTCCACTTCGATCTCGGGCAGCGAATCGAGGAAGGCGATCACTTCATCATGAACGCTGCGATTCTCATTCGGCGCCTGAACGCCATCCTTTGGCGCCCATGTGGGGATGCGCAGCACGAGCGGCTTGCGTGGCGACACATCGGGCAGCACTTCAACCGCGCCCTCTCGGTCGCCATCATTCCACCGCGATGCATCGCGCCGCCGCAGCTGCCCAGCCTGCACGGCAAACGCAAGCGCCAACTGCTTCGAGCGGTCGCGCACCGTGGCGGCTCCAAGATCGATCTCAAGCGCGCGCAGCGCCAACAACGAGCGAAGTGGATCGCTCCACGAGCCATAGATGGCGCGGCGCGCATCACGGTCGGTCGAGACCCACTTCAGGAAATCAGCGGGCAAGCGAATGTTCTGCTCATTGCACGCACGGAGCGTGGCGTTCCTGCTCTGGGTGAGATACTGCTCCGCAGCGGCTGTTGCGCCGTCGCGCGCGGATTCATCCGCGGCGTTGGTGGATGCTGGCGCCGCTGCCGCAAGCCCGACCACCACGGCAGAAATCCACTGCCAGGAATATCGGCGCAGTGCCATGGCGATCAGCCTAGCGGCTGCGGTCTTGCACGATCTGTTCGCGTAAACTCGTGCACGCTCGCAGCCCTGAGTCCGTGCGCAACACTGACTTTGCACTCAGGCCCGTCGAATGTCAGGAATTCGTCCCATGACCACCGCCACCACGAACATCCCCGCCTCCGTCGGCCGCTTCACAGCCACCTCAGACGCATTCACGCCCTGGCACGATGCTCGCCACTGGATCGGCGGCACATGGCGCGACCCCGCCACCCACCGCGCCACGCTTGAGGTTCACAACCCGCGTCACGGCAGGCCGATAGCCCGCGTCCATCTCGGCGGGGCCGACGATGTCGACACCGCGGTGCGAGTCGGCGCTGCGGCGCAGCGCGAATGGGCGGAGTGGCCGATCCGCGACCGTGCGCACGTGCTGTACCGCCTGCGCGAGATGATGGTGCGCAACATCGACGAACTCAGCTGGCTTGTCAGCCACGAGAACGGCAAGACCTTTGGCGAAGCGAAGGCGGAGGTCGAGAAGGGAATCGAGTGCGTGGAGTACGGCTGCTCGCTGCCAAACATCGCCGCAGGAAATCAACTCGAGGTGAGCCGCGGCGTCGCATGCGAAGTCGTCTATGCGCCGCTCGGCGTGGTGGCGGGCGCCACCCCGTTCAACTTCCCACTGATGGTGCCGCTCTGGATGCTGCCGCAGGCGCTTGTTGGCGGCAACGCCTTTGTGATGAAGCCGAGCGAGCGCGTTCCACTCTCCACGATGCGCCTGGCCGAAATGCTCGCAGAGGCTGGACTCCCCAGCGGCATTCTGAACATCGTGCAGGGCGGCCGTGAGGTCGTTGAGGCGCTCTGCGATCACCCGCAGGTGAAGGCGTTCGGCTTTGTGGGAAGCACCAAGGTGGCCAAGAGTGTGTACGGTCGCGCAAGTTCAACTGGCAAGCGGGCGCTTTGCCTCGGCGGCGCGAAGAACCACCTCTTCGTGGTGCCCGACGCCGATGTGGCGGTCACCGCCGAGAATGTGGTCGCGAGTTTCACCGGCTGCGCAGGACAGCGCTGTATGGCGGCGAGCGTTCTGCTGGCCGTGGGCGATGTCGATCACATTCTGAAGGCGGTGCGTGACCGCGCCGCCAAGATGGTGGCCGGCAAGGACATGGGCCCGGTCACCACGCAGGCCGCGCGAGAGCGCATCACCAGCTACATCGACGCCGCGGAAAAGGCCGGTGCCAAGATCGTGCTTGATGGCCGCAAGGCCAGTGCCGACGCGGGCGGCTACTGGGTCGGTCCAACGATCATCGACGGTTGCACACCGGATATGCCGGCGGCGCGCGAGGAGATCTTCGGTCCCGTCCTCAGTGTGCTGCGCGTTCCCACGCTCGAGAAAGCGTTCGAGATCGAGAGCGCGAACCCCTACGGCAACGCCAGCAGTGTCTACACCACGAGCGGCGACATCGCGCGTCGCGTGATGGGGCGTGTCGAGGCGGGAATGTGTGGCGTGAATATCGGCGTCCCGGTCCCCCGCGAGCCATTCGGCTTCGGCGGCTGGAACGACAGTTGCTTCGGCGCGGGCAATATCACTGGCTGGGACGGTTATCGCTTCTGGACACGGCAGCGCAAAATCACCAGCAAGTGGGCGCTGCAGCGGGATCAGAGTTGGATGAGTTGAGGCGGGCGACCGATCGGAATCTCGACTGCGCTGGAGAGCTAAAGTAGAGAGGGTTCGAGTGCCCCCCATGCACACACACAGCCAACCAACGATGTCCTCGCGCGAGATGATCGACGCGTGCCTGAAGCACAGCCTGTTCTCGTGGAGCGCAACGGGCAAGGTGGATCCGATCCCCGTGGTGCGCGCCGAGCGCATTTACCTGCATGGGCCGGAGGGACAGCGCTGGATCGACTTCAACAGCCAGTTGATGAGCGTCAACATCGGTCATGGGCATCCCAAGGTGATCAAGGCGATCCAAGAGCAGGCCGCGCAGTTGGCGTACGCCTATCCAGGCATGGCCACAGAAATCCGCGCGCGGCTCTCGCTGCGCCTTGCAGAGTTGATGCCCGGCGACCTGAACACCTTCTTCTATTGCCTCGGCGGCGCCGAGGCGAACGAGAATGCGATCAAGGCCGCCCGCATGTTCACGGGACGGCACAAGATCTTGGTGCGCTACCGCAGCTATCACGGTGCCACGCACGGTGCCATCAGCCTGACCGGCGATCCGCGCCGCTGGCCCACCGAACCCGGCATGCCTGGCGTGGTCCGCGTGATGGACCCCAAGCCCTACGACTACAGCTTCGGCGGCAGCGACGAGGAGATCACGCGCAACAACCTGACCTACCTCGAGGAAGTGATCCAGTACGAGGGCCCGAAGAACATCGCTGCCATGTTCATCGAGACGGTCACGGGCACGAACGGCATCCTGCCGCCGCCCAGGGGCTACCTGCAAGGGCTGAAGGCGCTGCTCGAGAAGCACGGCATCCTCCTGGTGACCGACGAGGTGATGACCGGCTGGGGCCGCACCGGCAAGATGTTCGCCTTCGAGCACGGCGGCATCGTGCCCGACATCTGCACCATGGCGAAGGGCATCACCAGCAGCTACCTGCCGCTGGGCGTGATGGCCGTCAGCGACCGCATCGCGAATCACTTCCGAGAGAATGTGTTCTGGGGTGGCCTGACCTACAACGCGCACCCCATGTGCCTGGCCACGGCGCTTGCCGCCATCAATGTCGTGGTCGAGGAAGGCATGGTCGAGAACGCCGCCCGCATGGGCGAAGTGATGCGCGGACATATGGAGCGGCTCGCCGCGAAGCATCGCTGCATCCGAGAACACCGCAACATCGGCCTGTTCGGGACGATCGAACTCCGCAAGAACAGCAGGAACGAGCGGCTAGTCCCCTACGCCGGCACGCATCCGGTCATGCCCAAGGTGGGCAAGTTCCTCAAGGACAACGGCCTCTTCACCGTGCTGCAGTGGAGCACGGTCATGTGCAACCCGCCGCTGTGCATCAACGAAGCGCAGATGGCCGATGGGTTCGGCATCATCGACCGCGGACTCGACATTGTCGACGAAGTATTCGAAGGTTGATGGACGCGAACATGGGGCTCAGCGGCCCGCCCGTCCAAACGCGTTGCCACGCATCCCGGCTCGGTAGACGATCGCCGCCACGCCGAACCCGATAAACCATGAGTACGGGTAGATGTGATCCCACAGGTCAGGGCCACCGCCAACCACCTTCACGCTGCGCAGGAACCCGATGATGTTCGGTGCCACGCCAGCGCACAGCGCACCCATCGCCACCCAGTTGATGCCGCGGTAGCGCCCCTGCGGCCGGTACAGGTCCGGCACATCAAGTTGCTGCCTGCGCACCATCCAGTAATCGACCACCATGATTCCCGCAATCGGACCGAGCAAACTGCCGTAGCCAACCAGCCAGTTGAAGATGTAGGTATCGGCGCTCGCCAGCAGCTTCCACGGCATGATCAGCAGACCGATCACACCTGTGATCACACCGCCCATCTTGAAGCTGATGCGGCGCGGTGCAAGGTTCGCGAAGTCGTTCGCGGGGCTCACCACATTCGCCGCGATGTTCGTGGCGATCGTTGCCACGCCCACGCCAAAGAGGCTGAGTACCGCAACGACCCAGCGCGTGCCCGCATCGGCGAGCAGCGGCGCGTCGAGCCCAGCCGGCGCTTCTGAACTCGTGACGTGTCCGAGCACCACCACGGGATCCCACAGCGCTTTCGCATCACTGCCTTTGAGAATCTGCTCCGCCGCACTCGTGATCACCACGGCCATCGCACTGAAGGCGATCATCGTGGTCGGCAGTCCGAGGGTCTGCCCCCAGAACTGCTCCTTCTGCCCGCGACCGTACCTCGTGAAATCGGGGATATTCAGACTGAGCGTTGCCCAGAAGCAGATCATGCCCGTGAGGCTTGGCACGAACACCGCCCAAAACTCCGCATTGGTCGCGAACGAACTCGGGCGCGCGAACATCGGTCCCAGCCCACCTGCGCGGTCCACGATCCACCACAGCAGCCATGCGGCCATCACAAGGACGAGCGGCGCACTCCAGTTCTCGAAGTGGCGCACCGCGTTCATGCCAAACAGAATGATCGCGATGTTGAGCGACCAAAACACGAGAAAGGTGATGAGCGATGGGATGCCCAGTCCGAGCACCATCGCGCCATCGCCAATCTGTGCAAAGGCGGGCCATGCCGCCACGAGAAAGGTCCTGACCGCCTCGCCCCCGATGTATGTCTGAATGCCGAACCACCCGCACGCCACGATCGCGCGCAGGATGGCGGGGACATTGGCGCCCACCGTACCGAAGCTTGATCGCACAAGCACCGGGAACGGAATGCCGTACTTCGTTCCTGGATGCGCGTTGAGCAGGATGGGCACCAGCACGATCACGTTTCCGAGACCGATGGTCAGGAGCGCCTGCCACCAGTTCATTCCCAGCGCCACCAGTCCGCCAGCCAGCATGTAGGTGGGCAAGCAGTGCGCCATGCTGATCCACAGCGCGGCGAAGGTGTAGGTGGACCATGTGCGGCGTTCAAGCGGCACAGGTGCGAGGTCCGCGTTCAGAAGCGGACTCGACCGGACATCCTCTGGGAGGTCCAAGCGATCAGCGGTAGAGCGAACGTGCGGGTCCATGGGCGACTCTTCTCGCTCGGAGAATAGTCCTCAGAGTCTCCACAACGGGTCGCGCGCCACCAAGGCGCAGCGATCAGCAAGGTGCCTCGACGCGACCACGCGGGGGTACGCTGACGCCATGCTTGCGGAGTTCCCGGCCCAGCGCTCCGAAACGGCGTTCACGGACTACAAACTGCCGCTCTACCCCGCGCAGGCCACCGTCGAAGCCGAGCGATGTCTGTTCTGCCACGACGCACCCTGCGTCGTCGCCTGCCCAACGCACATCGACATCCCACAGTTCATCCGCAAGATCGCAAGCGGCAATGACCGCGGCGCGGCGAAGACGATCTTCGAGTCGAACATCCTCGGCATGAGTTGTGCGCGCGCCTGCCCGGTGGAGGTGCTGTGCGTTGGAGCGTGCGTGTTCAACGACCTCCATGAGCCGCCGATCCAGATCGGGAAACTGCAGCGCCACGCCACGGACCGCGCGTTCGAGGAGGGCTGGCGTTTCTTCGAGGCGGGCGCACCGACCGGTCGGCGTGTGGCGCTCGTGGGTGGTGGTCCCGCCAGCCTCGCGGCGGCCCATGAACTTCGCCGACTTGGGCATCTGTGCACGATCTTCGAGCGGCGTGAGTTCCTCGGCGGCCTGAACACCACGGGCATCGCGCCGCACAAGATGAAGGCGGACCGCAGCGTGACCGAGGCGGAGTGGGTACTCGCCATCGGTGGCATCGAAGTGCGTTCGTGCGCTGAGGTCGGTCGCGATGTGACGCTTGAGGATCTTGAGCGCGACTTTGATGCCGTATTCGTGGGGATCGGTCTCGGTGCCGACAGTCGTGCGAAGTTGCTCGGCGAGGATCTGCCTGGCGTGCTCGGCGCCGTCGAGTGGATCGAGCGAATGAAACTCGGCGACGCAGGACTCGCGGGCGTGCGGCGCGCGGTGGTTGTGGGCGGAGGCAACACCGCGCTCGATGCGATGCGTGAACTGCTCACGCTTGGCGTTCCACAGGTGACCATGCTCTACCGAGGCACGGAGGACTCCATGGGTGGATACGTACACGAGTGGCAGGCCGCAAAGGCCGCTGGCGCACGCGTGGAATGGCGCACGGTGACCACGGCGTTCGAGGGCGCCAATCGACTCGAGCGATTGCGCTGCGTGCGAGTGGATGCTTCCCGCGCGCCGCTCGCGGGATCGGATTTCACGCTGGCTGCGGACCTGGCGCTGCTGGCCATTGGGCAGTCGAAACTTGGCGCGGCACTCGCTGGACTTGCAGGAATCACGCTGGAATCAGGCATCGTGCGCGTTGATGCGCAGGGTTTCACGGGTCGCCCCGGCTGGTACGCAGGCGGTGACTGCGCCAACGGCGGCAAGGAGGTCGTGAACGCGGTCGCCGAGGGGATGGCTGCGGCGCGCGCGATCGACCGTGAGTTGGCGAATGGCGGCGGCACAAAGCGGAAGGGAGCGCACCATGCCTGATCTGTCGACGGACACTGGCGGCATCCGATCGCCGAACCCGTTCTGGCTCGCGAGTGCGCCGCCAGCCAACAGCGGCGCGCAAATCCAGCGTGCCTTCGATGCCGGCTGGGGCGGCGCCGTGTGGAAGACGCTGGGTACGCCGATCCAAAATGTCTCGAGCCGCTTCGGCGGACACACGATCGGCGGTATCCGCGGCGCAGGGTTCACCAACATCGAGCTGATCACCGACCGACCGCTCGAAGTGAACTTCCGCGAGATCGCCGAGACGAAGAAGCGCTGGCCCCACCATGCGCTGATCGTCTCGCTGATGGTCGAGACGCGTGAGGAGTGGCGCGAGATCATCAAGCGCTCCATCGATGCGGGCGCGGACGGATTGGAACTCAACTTCGGCTGCCCGCACGGCATGTGCGAGCGCGGGATGGGAAGCGCAGTCGGGCAAGAGCCGACGGTGAACGAACGAATCACTTCGTGGGCATGCGAGTTCAGCAGCGTGCCGGTGCTTGTGAAGCTGACGCCGAATGTTTCCAACATCGTGCCGCACGGCATGGCGGCCAAGCGCGGCGGCGCGCATGGCGTCAGCCTGATCAACACCATCAAGAGCATCATCTCGGTGGACATCGACCGCTTCGTGCCGGAGCCACGCGTCGGGTCGCTGAGCACCAACGGCGGTTACTGCGGCGCGGCAGTCAAGCCAATCGCACTGCACATGGTGGCCGCGCTCGCGCGCGAGCCCGCCTTCGGGCTTCCCATCAGCGGGATCGGTGGCGTACGGAACTGGCGCGACGCGGTCGAGTTCATGCTGCTTGGTTCGAGCACGGTGCAGGTGTGCACGGAGGTCATGCTGCGTGGCTACCGTGTGGTCGAGGACATGCGCGATGGGCTCGAGGAGTACATGCGCTCGAAGGGCTTTGCACGAGTACACGACATGGTCGGCAAGGCCGTACCCGCATTCAGCGAATGGGGCGACCTGGACATGAACTACGAGACGGTGGCGCGCATCGACGCCGACAAGTGCATCGGCTGCCAGTTGTGCGTGGCTGCGTGTCACGACGGCGCACACCAGTGCATCCACCCGCAGGAGGGCACGCGTGTGCCGCGCATCGACGAGTCCGAGTGCGTGGGGTGCAACTTGTGCCAAATCGTCTGCCCAGCAGCGGGCTGCATCACCATGGAACCGATCGACAACGGTCATCGTCCGACCACTTGGAACGACCACACGAACAAGGGCGCGACGCTGCGTCCGAAGAAAGGCGCGCACTGAGCGCGAGCCACGAGGAGAACCCATGAGCGACAAGAAGCGGATCGTGCGCTGCGGATTGATCCAGTGCAGCAACCCGTTGAACGATGAGAAACGCCCCGTTGCCGAGATCCAGAAGGCGATGGTGGACAAGCACCTCCCGATGATCGAGGACGCCGGCAAGAAAGGCGTGCAGATCCTCTGTCTTCAGGAGATCTTCAACGGCCCCTACTTCTGCCCGAGCCAAAGCACGCGCTGGTACGAGGCTGCGGAAGCGGTACCTGGCCCAACGAGCAATCTCATCGCGAGCGTGTGCAAGAAGTATTCGATGGCGTGTGTGGTGCCCGTGTACGAGCGCGAGATGAGCGGCGTTCTCTACAACACGGCTGCGGTTTACGACGCCGACGGTACCTACCTTGGGAAGTACCGCAAGCAGCACATTCCGCAGGTCAACCCAGGCTTTTGGGAGAAGTTCTTCTTCAAGCCCGGCACCGGCGGCTATCCGATTTTTCAAACGCGCTACGCGAAGGTGGGCGTGTACATCTGCTACGACCGCCACTTTCCAGAGGGTGCGCGCTGCCTCGGCCTCAATGGCGCAGAGATCGTCTTCAATCCGAGCGCGACTGTCGCGGGGCTGAGCCAGTACCTCTGGAAGATCGAGCAGCCCGCGCACGCGGTTGCGAACGGCTACTACATGGGTTGCATCAACCGCGTGGGCACGGAGGCGCCGTGGAACATCGGCACGTTCTACGGGACGAGCTACTTCGTGAACCCACGCGGCGAGATCATGTCACAAGCCAGTGAAGACCGCGACGAACTGCTCATCAGCGATCTCGATCTTGGCATGATCGAACAGGTGCGCAGCGTGTGGCAGTTCTACCGCGACCGCCGCCCAGAGGCGTACGGCGAAATCTCGGCGCAGTAATCATTGCCGACAGTATCGATGCGGCTTGATTGCCCGCGAGTCGACGCTCAGGGCACAGGACCCCACGCGCTGAGCACGGCAGCGATATCCGCGCCGTCGATGCTGCCGCTTCCGTTGACATCTGCCGCGCCGCCCCCTATCCCCCACGCGGCCAACACAGCCGCAAGATCGATGGCGTCCACCGCACCACTGCAGTCGACATCGGCCGTGTCGCGACATGGAGTCGCCAAAGCCTCAACATAAAAGTTCCATGTGTCGGGACCGAGCCCTTGCAGTGTCGGGACAGGGTCGTGACCGACACCTGCGACTGCGATGAACTGATGTGGCACAGCCAGTGAAAGCAAGTGTTCATGAAACTCCTGATTCGCGGGGTACATCTCATCGACCGTTCCAATGCCAATGCGAATCTTCATGCAGGAGGCAATGAGTGCCTCGGCGCGCTGCGTGGCGATCGTCCACGGATGCTGCGCGAGGTAGTACGCGGGATCACTGCCCCAGACCAACTCGTACAGAAGCTTGCGTTGTTTCAGCGGAACATCCGTTCCATCAGGAGCGTCCATGAAATCAAGTTGCATCGGGCCGGCGCCGAGCATCGACACTGCGGCGAACAGATCAGGTCGGCGAAGGGCGAGTCGCCCTCCTCCACTTCCACCCATGCTGAACCCCTCCACAATTCGTCCACGACGTGATGCAATGGTGCGGAACGAGGCATCGACATGAGGGATCAACTCGTCGATGACGACCGTTTCCATCGGCACCGCTCCATTCTTTGAGTTGCACCACATGCTCGGGTTGAGTGGCCCCTTGCCATTTGGGAATACGACGAGCATCGGCGGGATGAGCCCCTGATCCATCGCGTTTGCGAACCATGTTCGCGTCTGTGGGATGCCCGCAGTTGGGCTGCCAGATCCATGAAGCCAGTAGAGAGTGGGGAATGACGCAGTCGGGTTCGTGTTGTACGCGGTCGGGAGAAAGACGTGAAAGCTGACGGTCGCCTGCAGGGATGGACTCCAGAACGTGCGGTATTGAAGACCCGGCGCGGTGACTGGAGGCGTCGTCCACTGTGCGGAAGCTTCCGGAGCGGGCGCAAGCGCGAGTGAAATCCCGAGCGAAGGCGCCACGAGAAACGAGGAGTTGGACGAGAGCCTTCGCATTGAACTTCGCAATGATACTGCCATCTCGCCCTGCAATGGTCCGCTCGCGCAGACATCAGGACCAAAGAGTCAGCAAAGTGCGGTGATCCTGCTCTGTCTCCGCCACGCACTGCAGAGAGGGCGCACAATCACTCTTGTGACTTCATTGGCTCTGCCATGCGTCCGAGCGCACGGTCGATGGCGCGGCGGTAGACCCACGCCCGCTCCGCCGAATCTTCATGTTCTTCACCCCTTTTCAAGGCGGCGGCCAGTTCGGCAACCGTCTGCTCACCAACAGCATCTGTGCCGAGGAGCACCACGGACGTTATCGCGAGCTCATAGAGCGCTGCACACGACGACTCATCCCCTGCATTGAACCGAGGCACCCCCCGCTCGATCGCCAGATCAAAGATTGCAGTTGCCTGACGTGCCCCTTGCGACAGAGTGGAGTCCGATCGCGTCTTGGGCTTCGCGGCAGGCGCTGGCAGAACACGATCGATGATGTGGATGATGCCGTTGGCCGCTTCAATATCGGCGACCTCGATACTCGCCCCAGACACGGTAATCGCTCCCGACTTCAGGGCGAACTGCACGCTTCCATCACCGAGGAGCGTTCCGGCAGAGCCCTGCGCGAGCATCTCTTCGCGGCGAATCGCCGAGGGCACCACATGCGCTCCAAGCAACGCCGTCAGTGCGGGGCGATCACCCAGCAACTTCTTCAGCGCATCGGATGGCACTGCAGCGAATGCTTTGTTGGATGGTGCCAGCAGTGTCCAGGGTCCAGGATTGTCTGAACCGAGTTGTGGACCAAGTCCGGCAGCGTCGATTGCAGCGCGCAGGTTTGCGAAACGCCCGTCCTCCGCCACGATGGTTTGGATACTTCGCAGTTCTGGCACCATGACCGCGTCGATGACATGCACGAGGCCTCCATCAAACGCCACATCGGTCGCCACAAGGCGCGCACCATCGACGGTCAATGCCGTGGGATCGATGTCGAGCGACTGACCAGAGAGCGCCGTAATTCGTCGCCGATCCAACACGGCCGTGCTGCCGACCGACTGACCAATCACATGATGCTTCAGGATGGCTTGGAGGGTCGGCTTGCCCTTCTCACTCGTCAGGAATTCGACCTTTTCCTTGGGCAATTTGGCAAATGCCTCATTGGTTGGTGCAAAGATCGTGACCTTGGTGTTCGAAGGAAGCTGAATGCCAGACGCTTGGACGAGCGAGAGCAGTGTCGTCAGGTTTGCGTTCGTGGCCACCGATGCCAATGATCCCGCCGAAGATGTGCTTCGGGTGTTCTGACCTACGGCGCGAATCCAATCGATCTCGAGAGCGAACGGCCCGGGCTTCTTGTCAGCAAGGGTAATGCCCACCGATTCGATGGACGCGGGATCCAGCTCAGGGGCGTTGCGTACTGCTCGTCCGAAGCTCGTCGCGACACACTCACCGAATGGAATCTCGACTTCGATCCACTCGTCTGCCTTCGTCTGAAACTCCAACTGGTAGCCGCCTGCCATGAGCCGCAGCCGCGATGAGCGAATATCGCACTGATAGGTGCGCCCATCACCCTTGACTCGCAGCAGCAGCCCGGTCGCCCCGGCGAAGGTTCCTTCTGGCACCGATGTGCGGATCTGTGAGAAGCCGCCATTGTTTTCAAGCGAGAGTTCACCGGTGAAGCGCAGCGTGCCGCCACTCTTTGATTCGATGCGACCAGTCGACAGGCCGCCCATGACGCCATCGAGCACTGTCTGCCAACCTTGTGTGCCGCCGTTGAACTCAAGGTTCGCGTCGGCAGCTGACACCGGGGGCGTACAGATCAGAAGTCCAGCCAGGAGGATGCACGGTGAAAATCGGGAAGAAGTCATAGCGGGAACAATAGGCGACTTGTTCCGTGCGATCAGGCAAGAACTCTGTCCTTTTGATCAGTATCGCGCAAACGCAACAACTGCACCGAGAGGAGGCGGTTTTTGAAAAGGGTCGATTCGTCCTCCGCTTGCCCTGCCGCCAACATGGACTGCAGAGTCGGTTCCTCGGAGTTGCGGAATCTGCACGACTGGTCGGCGAGGTCTTGCTGAAAGACCAAGATCGATATGCAGTCCGTTCATGGAGTACGAAGTCAGCGGTGCGAGGAGTGCGTTCCACTCCTGATACCCTTGCACGCGAAGTTTCTTTGATTGACGGCTAGTCACACTCGAACGCAATGACGGTCGGAGAACATCAAAAATGATCGATCCTGAGATACCGCTTTCGCGTCGCACCACACTGAAGGGCATCGCCATCGGCAGCATGGGTCTGCTCGCGGGCGGGACCCTTGCGGCGAACGCGCGTGGTGCCTCGGCCGTGCAGTTGAAGCCCGTGATGGAGTCGAACGCTGAGTGGTTTGCGCAGCGAGCGTGGAGCGTGAGCGCCAACAAGCTGCTCACCCCTCAGGCCGGCCCGGGCGGCTCGGTGACATGCCTTGCCAAGAGCATCTACCGTCCAAAGTCCGCCGCGGACATCGCCGCGATCATCCGATCGGTTCCTGCATCGACTCCGATTGCCTGCGTCTGCGGCGGACACGAGTCATCCAACGCAGCATTGGTCGCCGATGGCAACGCGGTGGTCCTTGATCTCATTGGACTCAAGTCCATCGACTTCCATCGCGTGGACGGCGAGCGGCTGGTCACCATCGGATCAGGCGTGGTCTTCCGAGAACTGGTTGAAGCTGTCCGCACTGAAGGTGGCGCGCTCCCAGTCGGTACCGGGCCTGGCGTGGGCGTGGCGGGGTACATGACCAACGGCGGTCTGAGCAGCTATTTCTCCAGGCGGCTCGGCCTGCTCGGCCAGCGCGCCGTGAAGATGACTGTGGTGACGGCCGACGGCGAGGTGCGCACGATCACTCCTGCCGACGATCTCTTCAACGCCATGCTTGGCGCAGGCAGTGCGCTGGCCGTTGTCGTCGACATCACGCTGCGGCTCGCCGATGCGTCGGTCATCAAGGGCGCTGAACAGCGCGTGTTCGGGTTCGAGAACCGAGAGCAGGCCGTTCGGTTCGCGCGCGAGTCGACGCGCTTCATGCGCGAGCGGATCATCCCCAACGAATCCGTTTCGCTCGAGGTTGTGGTCACGGGAGGCAAAGCGATCGTCGCCACGACCGTCTTCTACGACATCTTCAAAGGGGATCCCGCTGCGTTCGTGAAGCCGCTCGAGGAACTCGCAGCTTCGATGAAGTTGCCGGAGTTGGCTCGGGCGCAGTGGAACTCTTGGTATGAGGCCGCCGCTGCGCTGTGGCCCGTGATCGCCGGCCAGAAAGGCAACCCGCTCGCCACGCTCTACCACTGCGCGGGAACCACCGGCGAGCCGGGTGATGGTGTCATCGACTTCGTCAGCGACACGGTTGTTGGCCAAGCACCTCTTGA
>Ga0194133_10004112_pt1 | contig 19909 bp, 19 predicted proteins | sample TA2KigOf40mmetaG_FD_155448 | JGI IMG/M metagenome (GOLD analysis project Ga0194133, IMG submission 155448) | Freshwater microbial communities from Lake Tanganyika, Tanzania - TA2015055 Kigoma Offshore 40m | ecosystem: Environmental > Aquatic > Freshwater > Lake | place: Tanzania: Lake...
GCGAGGGATTGATCACGTGCCCGCCGCGCAGTAGGAGATCATGTGTCATTTGCGTTGCCTACCCTTGGCCACCCGATCCGACCGCGTGTGCTTTCACAGATCAACCACCTGCCCGGTATGGATTGAGCGGTCCGCCGCAATTACGATTTTCAGGCTTTTAACCGCATCATCCATGTGATCCGTCAAATCGATATTCTCGTTAATTGCCTGCAGCAGATAGCGTTGCTCTCGCTCGCACAGCCCGTCATGGTCCGGCTCGTCCGTCATGTCGATCCGCTCGTCCGGCTTCGACATATCTGCATGGTGCCACAAAATCTGGTTCGTCTTCGTATGCGCGTTGATGTCATCTGATTTCACTTCGCCCGCCGTTTCTGCCATCACAATCGACACCGACCCTTTCGGTCCGATCACGTCTTTGACGAAAAACGCCGTCTCGCTCATCATCGGCCCCCAGCCCGCCTCATACCAGCCCACCGAGCCATCATCGAAAATAACCTGCAACATGCCGTAATTGTTCACCGGCACCTCGTCCGTCAGCCGCGCCCCAATTGCATGCACCTTGATTGGCTTCGCCTTTGTCATTTGGCACATCACATCAACATAATGCACCCCGCAATCGACAATCGGCGGGAAATTATCCATCAACCTTTTATGCCATTCCCACGTCTCGCCATTCGATTGCTGGTTCAAATTCATTCGGAACACCAACGGCGTGCCGAGTTCGCGCGCAATCTCAATAAACTTAACCCAGGACGGATGCTGTCGCAGAATATACCCGACAACGAGCTTCTTCCCAGTCCGGTGCGCCATCGCAACCACCTTCGCGGCGTTCCCCGCCGTATCCGCGAGTGGCTTTTCGACAAACACATGCGCGCCGGCATCCATTGCCTTGATCGCGAAATCCGCATGCGTATCCGGCAGCGTATTGATTGACACCACATCCGGATTAAGTGTCGCGAGTGCTTCCTCGAAATTGCTAAACGCCCGCGCGCCTTTCAGCGCCTCCGGCAAGTTGCGGTTGGCAATGCGCCGTTCGCATACACCAACTACCTCGAACCCCGGAATACGCGTATAGGCTAGCGCATGGCTCATACCCATATTGCCCAGTCCGACAACAAGTACTCTTTGCGTCATATCCCTCTCCCCTCTTTATCCGCCAATCCTGATCACAGTTTTGGTTCGTGCTGTTTCTTCTGCCGCTAATGTCGCCTCGAGCGCCGCTGCCGCATCCTCGGGCTGCCCGATCGCGGGCGTCGTTCCCGTTAGTGCGAAACCGGCGAAATAGGCGAATTCGTCCCGCAACGCCCCGCCTCGTACACCGTTGAAGGCTGCCCGATAGGTCGTGTCCGAGCTGTGTAATTTGTCGCTCGACACAATGCCGAGACTCGAGATCGTTTACTGGATATGGATGATGCCCTCTGTCATGCATTTCCGTATTAAAACGACCGTAAGAGAATCGCAAACAATGAAAGATCTGATCTGAATTTCTTGCCTTCAATATGGGGCTCGATTGCGTCAACCCAATAGGAAATATGCGGAATACTCCTTACAAATTCGAGCACAGAAGTGCCCTCAGCGTAAAGTAGAAAATTGAACAAACGCAGTAAAATGACCGATCCAAATCACTGCAGATTGCATCTGGCGGCCTTCTTGGCTAATGGCGGGAATGAATGCCAAGTCGGTATCAACACGATGGGTGAGCGCCTGTGCTGATTTTGGATGCCATGATCAAGGCATTCCAGCGCCACTTCAAAAACTCAAACAGACCCGACCACTCAAAAATCAAATAATTATTTGGAAATTTGAGTGGTCGGTCTTTGGGTACGACTGACTAACTAAAAACAACTTGGGTGTAATTGTTAGCATAACCGTCAGCAGGATTATCTTAAGCTTTGCCATTTGGATCCTCTCACTGTTTTGCTGTCCGTCGATTTGATGTTTACTGGCTTGAAAAGTCGCTTCGAAATGGCTACGGCGAATGACCTTGGGGCAAATCGATTACCTAGGATCATAACCTGGTTAAGCAGTCCTACCACACGTGTAGTACCGCCGTGGGTCAATAGCGCCAAGCCGGTTTGCGCAACGCTGCGCACATCCGTGCGGCCCGCTTTCTTAAAGTAGTGATCGTCGTGATTTGCTGTGGGTTGAACGCATCATAAAAAGCGGTATCGGTTGGCCAGGGTGCCAGACAGCAAACCCGCACGCCATAATCTTCAAGCTCTTTGGCAAGTGCCTCAGAGAGGCACAGCACAAAAGTTTTAGACTCGCCGTACGCCGCAAAATAGATTGTTGATTAAAACCCTGCCATTGAGGCGACATTCAGAATGATGCTTGCTCTTCGCTGCTTCATTTTTGCACCTAATATTTGGCAAAGCTCGGTAACCGTAACCACATTAAGCTGTAGCATTTGTCTGAGTTTTTCAGGTTCCAGATTGACATGCTCATCGAGAAGGCCAAACCCTGCGTAGTTGATCAAGATATCGATCTGAAACTGCAGCGAAGCGCAATTGGATACCGAGTTATCTACAGCCCGTGGCAAGCTGAGATCAAGCCCATGAACTAGGATGTCTGCGCCAGTTTTTTTTCTCTGAGTTCGGGAGCAATTTCTTCCAATCTGTCGTTAACTCGAATCACCAAGATCAAGCGGTATTTTTGCGAGGCGAGTATTCGTGCCATCTCAAGACCGATACCGCTACGAGCGCCGATGAGCAAGATTGTCTTGGTCTGCGTCATGAGAATTTTTGAAGGGTAAGATACAACGACTTATAATAAAAACGCTTCTATCTGTGATGAGATTCTTTAATCGATCAAAAGCGATTTTTCTGGGTAAAATTTTTGCTTTTTTGGTATCGCAGTTTTCCTTCAAGTACCTTGCTTTCGCAGTTTCCAATTGTAAATATCGGTTCATCCCACTATGACGCTAGCGTAGCGCAGGTTTTATTGTTTCACTCGATATGTTCAAGATGGTTTTGCGTATTCGTCACCAAGAGATGGTTTTGTTCGACCAAACCTTCGTTCGGCTACGGCACGGTCATCATAATTCTGATATGATCAAAAACATATATCTGCTGAACTCCGGTTGAGGAGTGTGCCGTTGCGGGAAAAAGGCGGCACATTTCGGGTGCCGCCTCGGTTTCAATCAGAGCGCTGCCTGAATGGCCGCAACGTCAACCGCCTTGTAATCTGCCGAAAGGGCAAATTTGTCGGCGTCTGCCTTCACCTTTGCCGCATCAAAGGCATTAGCTTCATCAACCAGATCGTTCTTGCAGACATCTTCAAATTTGAAGCCCTGCGTGATCTGGCCGATTTTGCGGCCCGTCTCGAAGAAAAGTTCCCAGCTGGATTTTAGGTGGAAGCCCCATTTCTTGCGCTCGTCCATGCGACCGGCAAATACGGAAGCCAATTGCATCATTGATTCGGTTGCAACGGTAGGCGTCATTTGCGAGGCAAGCCCCGGCCATTGCTCCATGACAATCTGCGTTGCAGCTCGAGGATTATGCTTGCCGAATTCGAGGCCTGCGGCCCAACCTTGGAAGTAACGGGCATAGAGCTTGCGCTTGGCCGCATCTTCGAATTCAGCCTTGCGGATCACGAAGCTATTCGCCGGAAGTTTCGAGAAATCGCGTCCGAGGAAGTGATCGAAATCGAGCCCTTGGCCCTTCCACATCGCACGATACCCTTCCCAGCATAGAGCCGCATCGCCCTTGCCTTCCTTTAGCACAGTGCCCCACATCGGCCAGCCGGCATCGACATATTTCACTTTCTTCACGTCAACGCCTGCAGCCGCCAGCATCGGATCCGTGATCGATTGCCAGCCTGCGCTGCCCAGCAGGATCGTCTTGCCTTCGAGCTCTTTCAGGCTCTTTGGCTTCTCGCCCTTCCGGAACGCAAAGGTGAACACGTCGCCGCCACCCATATGGAAGGCGGAAACGAGCGGCATTCCCTGCTCGAGAGCCAGAGAGAACACGCCGGGTGACGGATAGCCGACATCGGCCTGCTTCTGGTCAACGAGCTTGACGGTCGACGTCGCCTCTGACGGGCCCGGTTCGAGCGTTGTCGCAATGTCCCCGAAATAGCCGAACTTCTTTGCAACCCAATACGGATAGTCGTCGAGCACCTCGACGGTTCCGCGTGGTGATACCCACCTTACAGTGTCGGCGGCTGATGCGGAGCTTATCCCGCCGAGGCTACCAAATGCCGCAACCGACACACCGCTCGCTGTTAAAGTCAAAAGACGCCGACGGTCCATAATCAAACTTTCGCCTGTAAACTTGGTCATTCGTTCCTCCTCATGTTGATGCCACGTTTGGTTCAATGCCCGCTTGCTCAACTACGTCACCCGTCTTCGCGAGCATTTATGCCTCCCAACTGGCCCATTTTTTTCCGAGCCAGAAGAAGAAGATGTAAATCGAGATGCCGATTGTCGCGAGGATTAGAATGATCGCGAAAAACTGGGGCATCCGGATAAGCGCTGAATAATAGGTCAGGCGATTGCCGAGACCCTCCGCCCCGCCAACCATCTCCGCCCCGATTGCCGTCAACAGACCAAAGATCGAACCAACCATCAGCCCAACGATAATCATCGGCATTGCCATCGGGATTCTGATCTTTGTAAAAATTTGCAAAGTGCTTGCACCGAAGGAGCGGGCAAGTGCTATTTTGGCCAGATCGACGCGCCGGAACCCCGTTGCCGCGTTGATCATCACCATCGGGCCGCTGGCGAGTGCCACCGCGATGATTCGCGGTTCACTGCCAAACCCAAAACGAAGGATTAGCAAAGGCACAAGCGCGAGCATCGGTGTTGTAACGAGCAACAGGATATAAGGTGTGACAACCTTTTCCACGAAAGGAAACTGAGTGATCACAGCCGCAAGAATAAAACCGATTGAGCCGCCAATGAAAAAACCTGTCAGCAACTCGTAAAGCGTGATGACAATATGGGGCCACAGGAAATGCCATTCGGTGAAAAGAGCGGTGAAGATCTGCGTGGGCTTGGGAAGAATATATTGAGGCACATTGAGAACCCTTAACAGGATTTCCGTGCCCCCGATAATCACAACCGCAACCAAGATGATCACGATAATCTCCAGCTTGGACCTGTGACCGCCCGAACCAAACGCTGAAAGCCCCCCAAGCCCCGCTCCGCCCGCCTCCCCCGTTTTCTTGTTGAATTCGGGGATTTTGTTACCTAGCGCCTTGTCCAAGTGTCTCTCCGTCAGTCAGTCCGTTTCAGGTAATTGAAAGCCCTGCGGATTCACCCTTACCATGATCGATGCTTCCCTTGATTTGCAGAACGCGCGCGATGAAGTCGGGCTGCGTTTGGATATTGACCGGTCGGGGCCGGGGAATATCAATGTCGTAGATCGATGAAATGCGCCCCGGTCGCGCCGACATAACGACAACGCGATCCGCCAGAAAGATCGCTTCCGAGATCGAATGCGTGACGAACACTATCGTTTTCCGCGTCTCCATCCAAATTTCCTGAATTAGAAGGTTCATCTCGTCGCGGGTGAAGGCATCAAGCGCACCGAACGGCTCGTCCATCAGCAGCACCGAGGGGTCAACCGCGAGGCTGCGCACAATCGAGGCCCGTTGCTGCATCCCGCCTGAGAGTTCCCGCGGGAATTTATTCTCGAAGCCCTTGAGGTTCACCCGCTCCAACAGCGAATTGATCCGCGCCTGATCCGTCGGCTTCCGTTTTAACTCGAAGGGCAACGCGATGTTTTTGGCTAGATTGCGCCACGGCAAGAGATTAGCGTCCTGGAAGATCATGGCGATTTGTGGGTGTGGCTTGACGATTGTCTCCGAACCGAGCTTGATCTCGCCGCTACTGAGCTCATGAAGCCCGGCCATCGACCAGAGCAAGGTCGACTTGCCGCATCCCGACGGACCGAGAACACAGAGGAACTCGCCCTCGCGCACTTCGAGTGAAACCTTGTCGAGCGCGTGGACAGAGCCCGATCGCGTCTCGTAAAACTTGGTGGCGGAGTGTATCGCCATTTTTATTTTAGTCATTACCGTTCCATTTTTATCAAACAGACCGCGCTGTTCTAGTCCAATACGCGTGTTTTACCGGTACAACTCTCCCTTTCAAAACGTCCAACACGCGTACTTTTCCATGGAATCACAGCTAATTGGAGTTTTGTTGGGACGTCTGCTCGCCCCACTTGATTGAAAGTATGTTACAGAAACAAAATCAACGCAATAGTAAATGATTGTAGAATCAAAAAAATTTAAAACTTTAAAAAATTTAATTAAAACAATATTTTATACAAAAATTATTCAAGATATCAAAAATTTCTCCCGCCCTGCCGAAAATTTCATCACCTGAATTTAGTTGCGAAGATTAAGAATATCCTGTAATTAAATTACAAACAGTAGAAGCGGTCGGAGCCTCTCGCCCATGAACGAAAACGCTGCCGGCACACCCGATTTGGCTGGCGATCAGACGCCTGCAATCGATCTTGTGTCGCGGATTCAGCGAATTGAGGGCGGCTTATCGCCTGCCGAGCGGCGTGTCGCCGAAGCCGTCGCAAGCGACTATCAGGCAACAACGCGGATGACGATTTCCGAACTTGCCAGTAAAGCCGGCGTTAGCCAGCCAAGTGTCACCCGCTTTTGCCGTTCCGTCGGGTGTTCTTCTTTCGGCGAATTCAAAATCTTGCTTGCAACAACTTTAACTGTTGCGGCCGTATATTTGACTTCGGATCGTGTTTTCAATGACGATATTGGCCAGTTGGCCCAAACCGTCATGATGCGCGCCGCAAATACGATCCGCGATTGCCTCGATCAACTCGACACAAACGCCATTCAGCGATCCATCAAGGAAATTTCCGCTAGTGCCCGCCTGGATATTTACGGGCAGGGCGGAGGCTCCGCCGCCATGGTCGAAGACGCCAAACTCCGCTTCTTCCGCCTCGGCATCCCCGTTTGCGCCTACATTGACGGCCACCAACAAAGAATGTCCGCCGCCACCCTGCATCCGAAAGATGTCGTTTTTGCCATTTCAAACAGCGGCCGTTCCAAAGCGGTCGTCGGAGCCGTTGAAATTGCCCGCTCTTTTGGCGCAACGACGATCGCATTGACCCGCCCCGGAACTCCGCTAGCCTTGGCGTCCGAAATTGTCATTCCGATGTCCGTGCCCGAGGACGCTAACGCATTGATTCCGACAGCTTTTCGCTATGCTTACATGGCAATTATCGATACGATCGCTACCGGCGCCGCCTCGGAGATGGGGCCGCGGTCGCGCGAAGCCCTTCGCCGAGTACGCTACACGCTTGCCACCATCGGCGTTGCAATTCCGACTCCCACGTCAGATCCAACACCTTTGATGAAAAACTCAAAGCCTCAAGAGTAATAGTTGTAAAAAAATCAATCGGGAGTGAAAAAATGAAAAAGACTGAAAAGCGTATAGCTCATGTTGAAACATGGGTCGCCCAGTTTGATCAAGCACTGAAATCCCGAAATATTTCCGATATATTGTCTCTTTTTGTCGAAGATTGCTTTTGGCGTGATTTCGTTTCGTTCACTTGGAATATTCGAACCCTTGAGGGACACGAAGAAATTTCCAGAATGCTTTCGGACAATCTCGAACTTATTGCCCCAAGGCAATGGAGCCTCCTCGAAACGCCAACCCACTCCGATGGCATCACTGAAGCGTGGCTTCGGTTCGAAACCAAAACAACACGCGGCCGCGCGATCCTGCGGTTGTTGGATGGCAAAGCATGGACGCTGCTGACGACGGCCGATGAGTTGATCGGATTTGAGGAGAAATCCGGACATCGACGCGTGAAAGGCACGACCCATGGCGTGTATCATCGCGACAAGAATTGGCTTGAACAGAAGGAGGAGGATGAAGCGGCGCTTGGGCACTCCGTTCAGCCTTACTGCGTGGTCATCGGCGGCGGTCAAGGCGGCATCGCGCTCGGTGCACGCTTGAAACAACTTGGCGTTCCAACAATTATTATCGAAAAAAACCCGAGACCCGGCGATTCATGGCGCAATCGCTACCGTTCGCTCGTATTGCATGATCCGGTCTGGTATGATCACTTGCCCTATATTCCGTTTCCGGATCATTGGCCGATCTTCACGCCGAAGGACAAGCTCGGCGACTGGCTGGAAATGTATACGAAGGTTATGGAACTCAATTATTGGGGCTCGACGGAATGTGTCCGCTCAAATTTTGATGATCAAAAGCAAGACTGGACGGTTGAGGTCATTCGCGAGGGAAAACCCGTTACATTGCGACCGAAACAGCTCGTCTTCGCGACAGGGGCCTATGGTCCGCCGAACATCGTACCCCTTGCCGGGATCGACGATTTCACGGGCGAGCATCTTCATTCAAGCGCCTATGCCGGCGGTTCCTCTTTCGAAGGCAAGACCTGCATCGTTGTCGGTTCGAATAGTTCGGCGCATGATATTGCCGCCGATCTTTACGAGTTTGGTGCCCGCGTGACCATGCTGCAACGCTCGCCGACCACGGTGGTCAAATCGGAAACATTGATGGAGGTCGCTTTCAAAGGCCTCTATTCGGATATCGCGGTTAAAAACGGCATCACCACCGAACGCGCCGATCTCCTGTTCGCCGCAATTCCCATGAAAGTCATGCCGCAGTTTCAGAAGCCGCTCTATGATGAAATGCGTGCGCGGGATCGGGCATTCTACGAGCGGCTCGCGCTTTCCGGGTTTCAGCTCGATTTCGGCGAAGACGAGTCCGGCCTGATGATGAAGGCGTTCCGTTCCGGATCAGGATATTATATCGATGTAGGCGCGTCCGAATTGATCGCGGACGGCAAGATCGCGATCCGGAGCGGGGTCGAAATCCGGCGCCTCAGATCTCGGTCGGTCGAACTCACGGATGGCTCTGAAGTGCCGGCGGATGTGATCATCCAGGCCACCGGCTACCAGTCGATGAACCGGATGGTAGCCCGTCTCATTTCCGAAGAGATGGCTGATCGCGTCGGTAAATGCTGGGGACTGGGATCGGGATTTGCGAAAGACCCGGGACCATGGGAAGGCGAACCGCGCAATATGTGGAAGCCGACTCGACAACCCGGGCTATGGTTCCATGGCGGCAATCTTCACCTTTCGCGACAGTTTTCGCATTATCTCGCGCTGCAGATCAAGGCGCGGATGCTTGGTCTTCCCACCCCTGTTTTCGGGATGCGCGATGTACATCATCGGTCATGACGGTTTGGATGGCACTCTCATTAGGGGGCAGACCACAGGCCTTCGCAAAATCCGCCGTAGGTGCGGTTGAAGTTGTCTTAGCCCCTAAAGTTGAGCCATTATTGTGGTGCCAATGGTGAGTTTGCCGTTAATCTCGTCTCCCATGGCCAGCGGGATCAGATGAACGCCACTTCGGCTAGCGTTGGGCCGCAAACGGACGAGTTTGATCTGGCAGGTATAGAGAAGGCTCCCTGTAGGCTGATCGCACCGCCAAGAGTCGCCGATAGTCCCGCTTCTCTGGAGTGTCGTCTCTTTCAGATTGTCCCGCTGCCCCAAGACAATGGCCTTGCTGATGACTTTTTTGGTGATCGCGAGGGTAGTGGGCATCCACATTGACGAGCGTTTTATTTAAGACGGACGCGCGGACACCGCCGCAATGCAACTCGTCGCACGTTTAGGATATGCAGAATACGCCACAATCATCGAAGCGTGGCGTATGAGAAGGCCGGATTAATCTCTTAGTATCAAACCTTCGTTTCTACGAAACTGCTTACCGAGTGCTTACCGTGAGACATCACATCGACATTTGATGCAAGTACGGAAATCTATAAACCCTTTAAATATACAGATTTTATAATGGTGCCGGTTACCTGACTCGAACAGGTGACCTACGGTTTACAAAACCGTTGCTCTACCAACTGAGCTAAACCGGCACGCCGCCACGATCGACGCGGTGTGGATACATTCGCAGGGGCGTCGAGGCAAGTGCTTTAGCGAGCTTAAGCGTCACTTTGGCCGCAAAAGCGCCTTATTCGGTTCAGCCCGCATTCAGCGCTTGGGACCGATACTGAATTTATGAAAGCGGGAAACTCGAATCGGGCGCGCCCGGACCTTTCGGAGGCGGACATGCGGTATGAGGCTTTGACACAGGGGTTTTCGATCAAAACATATTTCACGAGAGCCGTTGCGACGCTTGCGATGGTGGGCATTTTGGGCGCGGCTTTACCGCAATCCGCTCAGGCGGATCAGCGCTGGGATCCGGGGGCCGCAGCCATTGTAGGTGTAATCGGCGGCTTGGCGCTCGGCTCAGCGCTTTCGGGCGGTGGACGTGGATCAGTGGGATATTCTTATGGTTATGCAGAACCACGTTATGACGGATGGCGTCATCGCCATCATGGATATGGCGGGCCTTCGGTCAGCTATTATTGGGGACCGCCGCAACCGCAATGCTACATTGTCAATGAACGCGTTTGGGTGCGCGGATGGGGGTGGGATATACGCCCTGTTCGCTATTGCGATTGATTATCGTTTTCGCTCATCATCAGAGACAAATAAAAAAGGCCCCGTTTGCACGGGGCCTTTCTGTTTCTAAGCGATCAAACGATCAATCATCCGCAAAAATGTCGCGGTACTTCGTTTCAGGAACGAAGAGCAGACCATTCACGAAGGTGATCAACGCAAAAACGATCGGATACCACAAACCGTAATAGATATGGCCGGTCTGGGCCACGAGCGCGAACGCGGTTGCCGGAAGCAGTCCACCGAACCAACCGTTACCGATATGATAGGGCAATGACTTCGATGTGTAGCAAGTGCGTGTCGGGAAGAGTTCGACAAGCGCCGCTGCAATCGGGCCATAAACCATCGTCACATAGACAACTAGGAGTGTGAGGATCCCGATAATGGTGAGTGTTTGCGGTTTGAAAATATCCAACACGCCTGCGAGCTTCACCTTGTTCGGATCATCAGCCTTTGGATAGCCGGCTTCAACCGCAGCCGCTGTCAGGTTTTTGCCGAAATCAGGATCAAGTTTTCCGTCCTTTAAGACCTGAACTTCTTTACCTCGAACAACGATCTTGGCTTTTTCGCCAGCTGCTGCTGTGGTTGCGGTCGTGTATTTGATGGCGCCCTTTGAAAGCGCGTCACGTGCTACGTCGCAAGATGAGGTGAATTTGCGTGTACCCACGGGGTTGAACAAATCACCGCAATCTGCGGCATCAGCGACTACTTCCACCTTCACCGTCTCAAGCGCTCTGGCGAGAGTCGGGTTGGCGTTCTTCGTTAAAGCGCCGAAGAGCGGGAAGTACGTCGATGCGGCAACCAAGCACCCAGCAAGGATGATCGGCTTACGACCGATACGATCCGACAACGCGCCAAAGATCACGAAGCCGATTGTGCCGATGGCCAGCGAGTAATCGATCAAGAGGTTTGCTGTATAGCCATCGATCTTAAGGATCGATTGCAAAAAGAACAGGGCATAGAACTGGCCCGTTTACCACACAACGCCTTGACCCATTGTTAAGCCGAACAGCGCGAGAATGGCGAATTTGGCATTCTTCCATTGGCCGAACGCTTCGGTGAGTGGTGCCTTTAAATGCGTGCCTTCTTCTTTCATCTTTTGGAAGGCAGGCGATTCATTGAGCTGCAAACGAATCCAGACCGAGATGCCGAGCAACACAATCGACACCGCGAAAGGAATACGCCAGCCCCATGCAGCGAAGTTGGCTTCGCTGATGATGGTACGCGTGGCCAGAATGACGATCAGCGAGAGGAACAAGCCGAGCGTCGCTGTGGTCTGAATCCATGAGGTGTAAAAACCTCTGCGACCATGCGGAGTATGTTCGGCGACATATGTTGCCGCACCGCCATATTCACCACCAAGCGCCAAGCCTTGAACGAGACACAAATCGATGAGGATCACGGGCGCCCAAATACCAATGCTTGATGAGCTTGGTAGAATGACCACGATGAATGTTGAAATGCCCATCAACAAGATCGTGACAAGGAAGGTGTATTTACGACCGACAATGTCACCGATACGATCAAACACGATCGCGCCAAACGGGTGAACAATAAAACCGGCTGCGAACGCAAGAAGCGAGAAGATGTTGCGCGTTGCTCCATCGAACATCGGCTTGCCATCGGCACCCGCCAAGTTGAAGAACTGCGCACCGATGATCGCTGCCAATCAACCGTTCAGATAAAAATCATACCATTCGAAAACCGTTCCGAGCGAAGAGGCGAAGATCACCTTCTTTTCACCGCTCGTCATCGGCCGTTGCTCGTGTTGAGCATGAGCGCCTGATGCTGAGGCCATGACCATTCCTTTTTTTCGCGCGATCAGGAAGATGAGACGCAAAGCCTCTCAAGCGGGCACAATATGACCCTCTGTCCTTCCTGACTGTGTCGGCTTACTGGGCCGACAGTTTCCCCTAATAACGGATCCGGATGTTCGGCTCCGTGGTGATTGACGCCATGCGACTCGAACTTCGTCAGTCACAAAGCTGTCATTGGGCAAATACTAACGGAATCGACTTGGAAATGCGACCGTTTGAAGCCTTGGACATAGGTCTAATGCGTTTTTGCTTTATTTTGCAGTGCGAAAACGCGTCACAACCGCCAAAGCCACCGCAGCGGCATTCGACACGTTGAGGCTCTTGATGGCGCCCGGCATATCGAGCCTGGCGAGCGTGTCGCAGCGCTCGCGGGTCAAGCGCCTGAGCCCGCGCCCTTCGGCCCCCAGCACAAGTGCGATCGGGCCGGTGGCGAGGCTTTGCTCGAGATCTTCCGGCCCTTCCGAGTCCAAGCCCACCCGCCAATAGCCAAGATCGCCAAGTTTGACGAGCGCTTGGGCGAGGTTCCCCACTTCGATCAGCGGTACATGTTCAAGCCCGCCCGAGGCGGTTTTGGCGAGAACGCCAATAGCGTCCGGCGCGTGCCGCTCGGTGATGATGATGGCCTCAGCCGCAAAAGCGGCGGCTGAGCGTAAAATCGCGCCGACATTATGCGGGTCGGTCACTTGATCGAGCACGATGACGGTGCCTTCGCCTGAAAGATCGGCGAGATCGCCTGCGGGGAGGCCATCGACCTCGAGTGCGATACCCTGATGGACCGCGCCGGAGCCGGTCATCCGGTCAATTTCTTCCGCGCGGGCCAGGCGCGGGGCGACGGGTAGTTTCGGCAGCGCGTCATTCAGCCGGTTCAACGCATTCTCGGTGACATGCAGCACCATGGCCTGTCGGCGCGAATTTTTGAGCGCCTCGATAACGGTGTGAAAACCGTAAATTACCGGGCGGCCCGAACCGGAATGCGCGGGCGCTTGGCGGTTTTGTGGTGAAGACGGGGAGGGGCGGCCCTCGCGCGCGTTGTCTCGCCCGCGTCTTTTATCGTCAAAGCGTCGTGCCATGGTGTCTCAACCCCCGCATCGCGGCTCTTCTCGCATGGTCGGGATCGGCGAGCAAATGGCGAAAGGCGATTTCTGCCTCCGCGAAGGTTGACACCCGCGAAGGGGCTTATCATAAGGGCGCACTCGTTTCGGCCCCTGAAAGGCCAGGGGCGAACGTGCGCTGGAGCACGGGGGAATGTCCCGAGCGGCAAAGGGGGCGGACTGTAAATCCGCTGGCTATGCCTTCGCAGGTTCGAGTCCTGCTTCCCCCACCAGCCTTCGGGCTTCGGCTTGGCGGGCCGGAGACTTGACGTTAGTACCGCCAATGCCAAAAGTGCTTTGCCGACCATGTTGTATTGTAAAGGATCGGATGATGCGGGTGTAGCTCAATGGTAGAGCAGCAGCCTTCCAAGCTGAATACGAGGGTTCGATTCCCTTCACCCGCTCCATTATTTTTAGCAATCCGCTCCGGACGATGCTCGACCGCGGATTGGGAGTGAGTTTTGTGTTTTCGTAAATTCCGTTGCGTTGATTTGTATATCGAAGCCACTTGTCATTAGCAATATTGTTTTGAGTATGATTGATCATAGACGCCGAAATGGTCAGCTCGAAAAATATTCATTATTGATTGAAAAACTAGAATCTATTCTTAAAGAGTTGCCTAGGAGACTAAAAGCCATCGATGGGAGGCCAAGTTTAGGTAAGACTACGCTGGGTAGATGCCTCGCTTGGTTATTTAACGTGTCTTCAATTGAAACTGATCATTTTTAATCGAAGGCGAAGGTAATTATAGACATAATTTAGTAGAAATTTTTGCGTATTGTAAAAATTAGGCAGCGTATGGATCGTCCTGTTATAGTTGAAGGTGCACAAGTTTTTCGGCAGCTGGATCAAACATCATTAAAGGCCGATTTCGTTATTTATTTAGAAAACGCTTAAGCGCCCTGCTTATCAACTAGCATTGAAAAACTATTTGTAGATTATGAATTCGAATTCTCACCAAAAAATTGCGCGAATTTTATACTGTCAATTAATCATTACTAATGTTGGTATTTTCCAACTTATCTGAGTCCTTTAACCTTCAAAGCTCAAATATGTTAATATAGTGAAAAAACTATCATTAGTTATTATCCCTCACCGTCATTGCGAGCGAATGCGAAGCAATCCAGTTGGTAGTGCAGAAATAGGCTTATTCGTTTCGCCACTGCAGAATTTTGCATTAAAGAGCGAAACAATCATGCAATTGTTTTAAATAAATCATTCCATTCTAAGTTAAAGTCCTCAATTAGCCGTAGTTTATATTTTCGTGATTGGCCTTTGATGTGTTTCTCGCGTGCGATGGCATCAATCATACTCTCGTAAAATTTAAACCAAACCAGAACTTTGTAGTGATAGCGCTTTGTGAAGCCAGGAATAACGCCTTTTCGATGCTCGTAAACTCGGCGACCAATGTCGGATGTCACACCAACATAGAGTGTGCCATTTCTATCGCTCGCCACGATATAAGCCGCCGGTTCGTGCATGATGATATGATGGAGCAACACAACCGGAATAGCACCTGTCATTTTGAACAGTTGAAGAGAGTGCGCCATCCACCGATTAATTGTGAGGTGATGGTATGAGACCACGAATTGATGCAGCCTGTTCTTGAAGCATCAACTGGATTGCTTCGCGTAAGCTCGCAATGACGGATTAAAAATTTTTTTCTGGATTGCTTCGTTCGTCGTTCAAAAAGGCCCACTGGACCTTTTTGTTTGCTTTGCAAAACACTCCTTACCGCTCGCAATGACGGGCTAAAATTTCGCCCATCATTTTACTAAAACTCTCGCTTTCATTCTTACGCGGTTGAAAACTCCGCCTGCCTAGGTTCATGCCGACGCAGAGTAAGAGCGAGGGGCTTGAGTTTGCGTTTTTTTTTGTGTGTGGGTTAATCTTGTCCGTCGGTCATGCACATCATGGCTCGGGGAACTGAAAAGCCTCACCAAAAGCGGCAGTGCATCTGCCGTTACCAAAATGCCCTGACGCTTTAACGTCGGGTTGGCGGCGTTATGTCTAGGTTGCGAGACTAAAGGCGTCGCGACCAACTTTTGGTGGTCTTTTCAGCACCTTGGCTCCAGCGCCTCCCGCGCTGGGGTCGTTTCGCTCTCAGGGTGCACGATGCCTCTCATCGATTATTCAAAAGTGCTTACATTTCCCGATAGTGTGGAAGCGCTGAGTATCACACTCCACCATGCACTTGTTCAGTTGCGCGATCAGGTCGCCTATGGCCCGCGTGATGATGAGGCCATTTTGCGCGCGGCCGAGCATCTCTCCGCACTGCTCGAGGATGGGCATAAGGAAGCTGAGACATTCATTGCGGCTTTGGAGAGAAAGTAAGCGGCTCGGTATCGCGGACCGCTCCTCATCCCCCTTGCAATCCGTCATCCTCTTTGGCATTACGACGGGCGAAGGCGGGCGTGACCTGCCGCGATAGGGGCTTAGCTCAGCTGGTTAGAGCGGCGGTCTCCAAAACCGCAGGTCGAGAGTTCGAATCCCTCAGCCCCTGCCATTTCTCGAAGGCTCCGGTTTCGGGGCCTTCTTTATTGGCTCAATAGACGCGGGCACCGGGCCTCTCCGCCTTGACCCTTCAAGGCTTTACGCCTATAAACGCGCTCTTTCCAGACATTGGCGGCCGGTCGAAGCTTCAAAGATCACGGCGCCATGCCTGAAATCCTTCGCTTTTTTCTCCTCGTCTGGGGCTTATCATGACCGAATCCAATTCCAAGCGTTCTTCGGTGATGCATTTCATCCAGGACGTGCGTTCGGAAACGCGGAAAGTCACATGGCCGACGCGCAAAGAAACACTCGTCACCACCGGCATGGTGTTTGTGATGGTGATTTTTGCCTCCGTGTTTTTCCTCTTGTCCGACATGATCATTCACTGGGCCGTTGGGCTCGTTCTCGGCTTCGGCCGCTAAACATCGCTAGACAGAGTTAGATCACCATCATGGGTTCTCGCTGGTATATCGTTCACGCTTTCTCGAATTTCGAGAATAAGGTCGCCCAATCGATCCGCGATCAGGTCGTGCAGCGCAATCTCGCCGATAAGTTTGAAGAAGTGCTCGTGCCGACTGAAAAGGTTGTTGAAGTGCGTCGCGGTCGCCGCGTCGATACCGAGCGCAAATTCTTCCCCGGCTATGTGCTCGTGAAATGCGATTTGACAGACGATGTCTATCATCTGATCAAGAACACGCCGAAGGTCACGGGCTTCTTGGGCCATGACAATAAGCCGATGCCGATCTCCGAGCGCGAAGCCGAGCGGATCAAGGGCCAGGTGGCCGAGGGCGTCAATCGGCCAAAACCCTCAATCACTTTCGAGGTCGGCGAGACGGTGCGCGTCTCCGATGGCCCGTTTGCCTCTTTCAGCGGTTTGGTCGAGGAAGTCGATCACGCCCGCGCCCGCCTCAAAGTGGCGGTGTCGATTTTCGGCCGCGCCACGCCGGTCGAGTTGGAATATGGTCAGGTCGAAAAGGTCTGACGATAGACATCGGCTCCTTTTTTGGTAAAGGACCGGTGCGAAACATCGCGGGAGGGGGTTCATCGGGCTTGCCGGCCTTATGACATAAACCCGAACCACGGACCATAAACCGCCGCGCGGGCCCTTTGGGCTCAACCGGCATTGTTTGGAGAATGGGAATGGCAAAGAAGATTGCCGGCTATGTAAAGCTTCAGGTTCCGGCAGGCGCCGCGAACCCGTCGCCGCCGATTGGCCCCGCGCTCGGTCAGCGTGGCTTGAACATCATGGAATTCTGCAAGGCCTTTAACGCCAAGACCGCGCAGATGGAAAAGGGCACCCCGATCCCGGTGATCATCACCGCCTATCAGGACCGCTCCTTCACGTTCGAAACCAAGCTGCCGCCCGTGTCCTTCTTCTTGAAAAAGGCTTCGGGCATCCAGTCCGGTCACAAGACCACCGGTCGCGGCTTTATTGGCAAGATCACCACAAAGCAGATCAACGAGATCGCAATGCAGAAAATGCCCGATCTCAACTGCTCGACGGTCGAAGCCGCCGCCGCAATGATCACCGGATCGGCCCGCTCCATGGGCCTCGAGATTGTGGAGTAAGGGATCATGGCGCATTCAAAAAGAATGAACAAAGCCGTTGAAGGCATTGATCGCACAAAGCTTTATCCGCTCGACGAAGCCATCAAGCTTGTCAAGGATCGCGCGAAGACGAAATTCGACGAGACCATCGAAGTGGCAATGAATCTCGGTGTTGACCCGCGTCACGCCGACCAGATGGTCCGTGGTGTCTGCGTGTTGCCGAATGGTTCGGGCCGCACATTGCGCGTAGGCGTGTTTGCCCGTGGCGCGAAGGCGGAAGAAGCGAAGAAGGCGGGCGCCGATGTGGTCGGCGCGGAAGATCTCGTCGAGATCGTCAATGGCGGCACGATCGATTTCGATCGCTGCATCGCGACCCCTGACATGATGCCGCTCGTCGGTCGTCTCGGTAAGGTGCTTGGCCCGCGTGGCATGATGCCGAACCCGAAGGTCGGCACGGTGACCATGGACATCGCCAATGCGGTTGCGGCCGCCAAGGGAGGTTCTGTCGAGTTCCGCGTCGAGAAGGCGGGCATCGTCCATGCCGGCGTCGGCAAGGCCTCGTTCTCGGCTGAAAAGCTCGCCGAAAACATCCGCGCTTTTGTGGACTCGGTCTTGAAGGCCAAGCCGCAGGGCTCGAAGGGCACCTATATGGAGCGTATGGCGATCTCCTCGACCATGGGCCCGGGCGTCAAGGTCGATATTTCGAGCGTAAACAACGCGTAAGAGGTTCACCCTCAACCGAATTCGAAAGGCCCCGGAGCGATCCGGGGCTTTTTCTTTTGGCCGGCCGCGCGAAAAAAAATGGGTAGGGGGCTTCACAATCGGGACAAACGCCGCTAATGAGGCCACTGGATAAGCGTGATGAGTGATTTCGGCATTGAAATCATGGAAACCGCGTGGATCTGGTCTCAGATCAGATTTATGTGATCGATAAGCCGGCAAGGCAAGGGGGTAACCCCTTGTTTTCGCTGGCTTTATACTGTCCGAGACTGCAGGTGGGTTGATCCCCGGATCGCCCTTAAATCGAATGGACCTGCACAGACGGGGACGACCGAATCCGGGCTTTGCCCGCACAGCGGTTCGAACCTTACCGGGCGCCGGTCTAAAGCCGGGACGCTTCGGGGACAGACGCGTCGGAAGCGGCGGAAGGGCGGTTATCGGCCTTTTGCTAGAGTGCAACCGGCGGGACGTCAGTCCTAGCCAACCGGAGAGAGGCCCGTGGATAAAGCGGAAAAAGCAGAGTTCGTTTCGTCGTTGAACGCAATTTTCAATTCCACCAGCGTCGTCGTCGTTGCTCACTATGCCGGCCTCACGGTCGCCGAAATGCAGGATCTGCGTAAGCGGATGGCTGCCCAAGGCGCCCAAGTGAAGGTCGCGAAAAATCGCCTTGCCAAAATTGCTCTTAAAGGCACGCAGGTCGCGTCGATCGGTACCCTTTTGAAGGGTCCGACCCTGCTCGCTTATTCAAGCGATCCCGTCGCGGCCGCGAAGGTCGCCGTCGATTTCTCCAATGCTAATGACAAGCTTGTCATTCTTGGCGGAGCGATGGGCCAGAACGCTCTGAATGTGAATGGTGTGAAGGCGCTCGCCACGATGCCGTCACTCGACGAGTTGCGCGCGAAGCTTGTCGGCCTTGTTCAGGCCCCGGCAACGAAACTCGCTCAGCTCTCGACAGCACCGGCGGCAAAGCTCGCCCGCGTGTTCGGAGCCTATGCCAATAGAGATGCGGCTTAAGGCCACTTCATAAACAACAACGGTTCGAACGTCATTTTATAAGGAAACTAACATGGCCGATCTCAACAAGCTCGTTGACGAACTCTCGTCGCTCACCGTTCTCGAAGCGGCTGAACTCGCAAAGCTTCTCGAAGAGAGGTGGGGCGTCTCGGCTGCGGCCGCTGTTGCCGTTGCGGCAGCACCGGCTGCTGTTGGTGGCGCGGCCGCCGCTGCTGAAGAGCAAACCGAATTCACCGTCATTCTTGCTGCTTCAGGCGACAAGAAGATCGAAGTGATTAAGGAAGTTCGTGCGATCACAGGTCTTGGCCTCAAGGAAGCCAAGGACCTCGTGGAAGGCGCGCCGAAGCAGCTTAAGGAAGGCGTGTCGAAGGACGAAGCCAAGAAGATCAAGGACACCCTTGAGAAGGTCGGCGCAAAGGTCGAGCTCAAGTAATCGAGACTCCGCGATGATGCGGGTTTTTCGATTTTCTTCGAAGTGAATTCTACGGTCCCGGGGGCTTTGTCTCCGGGATCGTCTTCGTGTCGGTGAGGTCAGGGGTAGGACCTTAAAACCGACATAGTGATAATGGCGATGTGACGCGGATGGTTGCGACGGCCTTTTCGATTCTCGAAATCGGGCCTTGAGCGCAGCATCCCTTAAGAGAGCGAGGAACGAAATGGCTCAGACCTTCACCGGACGGAAGCGTGTGCGCAAGTTCTTCGGGCATATCCGCGAAGTGGCGGTTATGCCGAACCTGATCGAGGTTCAGAAAGCCTCCT
>Ga0194133_10004115_pt1 | contig 19893 bp, 18 predicted proteins | sample TA2KigOf40mmetaG_FD_155448 | JGI IMG/M metagenome (GOLD analysis project Ga0194133, IMG submission 155448) | Freshwater microbial communities from Lake Tanganyika, Tanzania - TA2015055 Kigoma Offshore 40m | ecosystem: Environmental > Aquatic > Freshwater > Lake | place: Tanzania: Lake...
TGTCCCTCCCGATCAAGAAACCCGAGAGCGATTGGAATTATAACAGGTTCTTTCGTGGGCTGTCCCGGGGTTGGTGCGATGGATTGGGAAAACTTTATGATCCATTGACCCGTTTCCTCTTCGAATATCTCATGAATTGTTATATGAGGCGTGCCGGCCTGTTGATACCATTTTGAAAAATGAGCAAGCGATTGCCCGCTTGCCTCTTCAAAACAAGCAATGAAATCTTCAATCGTTGCCGCCATCCCGTCGCAACGAGAAAGATAAAGATCCATACCTTTCTTGAAGAGTTCGGAACCGATCAGACATTTCAGCATTCTGATCAGCTCTGCGCCCTTCTCATAAACGGTCGGGGTGTAGAAATTATTGATCTCGCGATATTCATGAGGACGCACAGGGTGCGCGAGCGGGCCGCTGTCTTCAACGAATTGCTGCGCTCTGAGATTTCTGACATCAGCAATGCGTTTTACCGCACGTGATCTTTGATCGGATGTGAATTCCTGGTCACGGAAAACTGTCAGCCCTTCTTTTAAACAGAGCTGAAACCAATCTCGACAGGTGATCCGATTGCCAGTCCAATTGTGGAAGTATTCATGCGCGATGATAGCCTCGATATTCAGATAGTCAGTATCTGTCGCACTTCCAGGGCTTGCAAGAACATATTTATCATTGAAGATATTTAGGCCTTTATTCTCCATTGCGCCCATATTGAAATCGGATACGGCGACGATGTTGAAAACATCCAGATCATATTCGCAACCAAAAACATCTTCGTCCCATTTCATTGAACGAATGAGCGCATCAAGGGCATAGGCCGCACGATTTTCCTTGCCAACTTCAACATAAATTCCCAAATCGACTTTGCGTCCGGATCGCGTTACAAATTGCCCGCATACTTTGCCAAATTGCCCACCGACCAGTGCAAAGAGATATGAAGGTTTCGGATGCGGATCATGCCAGACGGCATAATGCCAACCGTTATTCAGATCACCGTCTTCAATCTTATTACCATTACCCAGCAAAATTGGCGCTTCCGACTTTTTGGCTGTGATGCGCGTTGTATAAACGGACATGATATCCGGACGATCAAGGAAATACGTGATACGACGAAAGCCTTCGGCTTCACACTGCGTGCAGTAATTTCCAGATGAGCGATAGAGTCCCATCAATTTTGTATTCGCAGCCGGATCTAAACGAGTCGTAACTGTGAGTGTAAAGCGATGAGCGGGTGGCGAGGTGATGGTTAGTGTTGAAGCGTCAATTTTAAAATCATTTTGCGATAGAAGAGTGTCATCAAGCGCAACTGATTCCAAGACCAATTCATCGCCATCAAGAATAAGGGGCTTGATCACATTTGATACAGAGGCAAAAACAGTCCGCGCAATAACGCGTGTCCAGTTGTCATCAAGGGTGATATCGAGATGGACGCTTTCAATGTACCAATCGGGCGCGCTATAGTCTTTAAGGCGAATGGTCGGCGTTTGGTCGGCTCGCATGTATTTACACTCGTTTAAAATGATTTTAGCAACTATATCAGGAATTTCATGGCCGTCGAGATGAGCCTGATAACGATCTGCTCTTATGAATTTGCAGGCCGGACCGGTTCCGTATGGCTCACGACACGCAATATGTTTTTAATTTCATTCTTTAAATCATGTTCCAAGCGGTCTACCATTTGGTGCACGCTTGTCACATCGCGCTCGGGTGCTACCCTGCAGTGATAATTTACAATCAGTCCATGCCCCGTTTCCCTGACTCGCACACTGTGAATATCTGTAATGTCACCGATTGTCGCTGCATGACGGGTTAAAGCATCAGCAATATTTTTTCGTGTCGCTTCATCAGAGTCTTTTCCAGTAAGACTCGAGACCACGAGAGGTTCAATGTGAGTCTCAACTTCGGTCGTTGATCCAAGTTCTTCTTGAATCGCGAATTCAAGCTGACTGGCAATTGAATGCGCTTCTCCAAGTGTCAAATGGCCATCAACTTCAAGATCAAGACTGACTGACAAACGATGAGCAAGATTTTGAACGGTGACATGATGAACGGGAACGCGGCGTTTAGCAGCTATCAAAAGAACACGTTCAAGAATCGTTTCTTCATCCAGTGCGCGCGGCATTGCTGAAACGGTCACGCGCGCATCATTGAAGGCTTTGCTGATTTCGCTTGAAATCAGATCTTTGATGTGAGTCAGTCGATCAAGAGGCATGGTCCGCGCAACCGCAATTGCTACCTCTACAAAAAGATCCGTGCCGGCGCGGCGGATGCGTAGATCATCAACATCCACGACACCTGGAATATCATTGAGTAGTTCGCGAATGGTAAAGGTCATGCCGGCAGGTGCCGCGTCGAGCAGTGTATCAAGCGTGCGGCGAGCAAGCCGATAACCTGCAATCGCAATAAAGAGCGAAACACCTAGAGCTACAAGTGCATCGGCCTCGGGATAACCAAGAGCTGCGGCACCGAAGGCCAAAAGGACCATTGCCGAATTAATGAAATCAGATAAAAAATGAAGCGCGTCTGCAGCCAGCGCTTCGCTGCGTGTCTCCTTTGCCACGCGCGTCAACGTGATCCATCGCCATACATCAATCGCAATTGAAATCAAAAGAACCGCAATGGCTGCCCAATTAATTTCAATTGTGGTTGTGCCTTGCCAAAGACGCCTCACGCCTTCAACGGCCACAGCGCCCGAGAGAAGAAACAAAAACGCCGTTTCCGCGAGCGCGGCAATCGATTCGATTTTTCCATGACCGTAATGATGTTCTTCATCGGCTGGCTTTGCAGCCGCGCGGATCGCGAGCCAGGTCATGGTCGTGGCCGCAACATCGAGGAGACTGTGCGCCGCGTCCGATATCAGCGCCAATGATCCGGTTGCGAGCCCCGCGCCGCCCTTGCCAATGGTGATAACGACGCTTGCGAGAATAGAGGACAGCGCCGCTTTTTCTTTTGCTTTTGACATGAAGGTTCCGAAAGCGGGTTGTTTCCAACGGACGGGCTTCTGCCGGACTAGTCGCTTTGGCGCGATAGGTCAATTCCGGTTGATTTGGTGCCCAAAACGCCCGTTCTGGGGGTTGCGCGCCTTTCGGCTTTTCGCCACTCTCGCGATCATCATGATGAATTCCGAATCTAAGCGGGAGAGACTTAAATGATGGAATATTTGCACACGATGGTGCGGGTAGGGAATCTCGAGCATGCGCTCGATTTCTACTGCAACAAAATGGGACTTATTGAAGTCAGGCGGAGCGAAAATGAAAAAGGGCGTTTCACTTTGGTATTCCTCATCGCACCTGGTGACAAAGAACGTTTCATAGCGACGACATCGCCAACAATAGAGCTCACTTATAATTGGGACGAGCATGAATATGGCGGCGGGCGCAATTTCGGTCATCTCGCTTATCGCGTCGATAACATCTATGACTACTGCAAAATGTTGATGGATAAAAGCGTGGTGATCAATCGTCCGCCACGCGATGGGCGTATGGCCTTCATCAAATCGCCCGATGGTATTTCGGTTGAGCTTCTTCAGCGCGGCGACGCCTTACCGCTTGAAGAGCCATGGACCTCAATGCCTAATATAGGCAGCTGGTAACAAATTAAAGGTCAAAAAACAAAATGGCACGACGTCTTTTCGGTCAAATTGGTGACGATCCGATTTATGAAATCAGCATCCGCTCAAAGGGAGGCGCTGAAGCGCTCATTTTGAACTGGGGTGCGGTTATTCGTGATTTCGTCGTTCCAGTGAGAGGGGAAAAACAGCGGGTTGTTTTAGGCCTCGATAAGCTTGACGATTATGTAAAATATTCACCGCATCTAGGCGCATTGGCGGGTCGGTATGCCAATCGAATTCGCGACGGCAAATTCTCGATTGATGGTGAAATCTATCAATTGGAGAAGAATTTTCTTGGCAAACATAATCTTCATGGTGGCTCGGCCGGGTTCGGACAACGTCCATGGCAAGTGGCTGCTCATGATGAATCGTCGGTGACCCTTGTACTCGTTTCACGTGATGGTGACGGCGGATATCCGGGTCAATTAACGACAACGCTCACCTATCGCTTTGTTGATGACATCACATTGCGAACCGAGATTATGGCGGTGACGGATCGTCCGACGATCATCAATCTCGCGCTTCATTCTTATTTCAATCTTGATGGCTCCGAGGATATCCTTGACCATCAGTTACAAATTGAATCAGATTTCATCACGACGCTTGATCCGGAGCTCATTCCAACGGGTGAAATTCGTCAAGTTACTGACACGCCTTATGATTTCAGAACGCTTCGCCCCATCTGGTATCAAAGTGCTGAAGGCGGCGTATTTCACTATGATCAAAATTTTATGCTGAGGCAGAATTCTGGCGCGTTGAACCGAGCGGCCACCGTCAAATCAAGTCGCAATGGTCTTAGTCTTGAAGTCTGGACCACCGAGCCTTGCATCCAGTTCTATGACGCCAAAAATCTCAATGTTCCCGTGCCGGGTATTGGGATGAAAAGGCTAACGGCGTGGGCGGGTTTTTGCCTCGAACCGCAGCGTCCACCGGATAGCCCCAACCGGGCTCATTTTGGCGATCCGGTGGTCCGGCCCGGACAGATTTATAGGCAAATCACCGATTATCGCTTCCAATCGCCTCGAAATTAGGCCGGTCGCGATTGTTTTGCGGATTATTCCCCTTCTTTCGCGGTAAAAAGTGAGGCATGATTAAGGTATGAAACTGACGACCCATGTTCTCGATACCGCTCATGGCTGCCCGGCCCACGGCCTTGCCGTCACCTTGACCCGCCTCTCAGACGGCCGCGTTTTGAAATCCATCCGCACCAATGCGGACGGCCGCGCCGACCAGCCTTTGCTCGAGGGAGATGAGTTTCAATTCGGGATTTATGAATTGAGTTTTGCTGCCGGTGATTATTTCCGCGCGCGCGGGATCATTTTGCCCGATCCTGCTTTCCTTGACATGGTGCCGATCCGTTTCGGCATTTCGGAGCGGCGTCATTATCATGTGCCTCTGCTCGTCTCTCCTTACGGTTTCTCGACCTATCGCGGGAGCTGAGCGATGTCGCGTTCAACCATCAGTTTTTTAAGACGAGGTCAGCGCATTGATATCAGCAATGCTGATCCACGTATGACCTTGCTTGAGTGGATACGACTTTCCGAACGTTCAACCGGAACGAAGGAGGGCTGCGCGGAAGGTGATTGCGGCGCTTGCACGGTCGTTCTTGCGCGCGAGCGCCATGGTCGCCTTGTTTATGAGCCGGTGAATGCTTGCATTCTGCTTTTGGGTCAAGCGGATGGCGCCGAAGTCATCACGATTGAAGATCTCGAAACGTCGAAGGGGCTCCATACGATCCAAAATGCAATGGTTGAGCGGCATGGTTCGCAATGCGGCTATTGCACGCCCGGCATCGTGATGAGCCTCTTCGCGCTTTCACATGCTCAAAATGAAAAAATTGATCGTGATGTTGTTAATGATGCGCTTGCAGGCAATCTCTGTCGCTGCACTGGCTATAAGCCCATTGTTGAAGCGGCGCTTGATCGCTGTGTCAATCCAACGCCTGATCACTTTGATGCTCGCGAAAGCGCCACGCTCGCTGAGCTTGCTAATTTTAAGGCAGGTGAAGATGTGTTTGTCGGAAATGATGATGCCTTCTTCGCCGCGCCCGGAAGTGAAGTGTCACTTGCGTTTTTGTTAAAAGGGCATCCTGATGCGACTTTGGTTGCCGGCGCGACTGATATAGGTCTGTTGATTACGAAAGGTCTCCAAGATCTCAAGAAAATCATTTGGCTTGGCCGCATTCGCTCACTGGCCACGATTGAAGAAACCGAAACCAGTTTGACGATCGGTGCTTCGATCACACATCAACAGGTTTTGCCGCGATTGGCGGTCATTGACCCCGACATTGCTGAATTGGGACGTCGCTTCGGATCAACGCAAGTGCGAATGTCGGGCACGGTTGTTGGCAACATTGCTAATGGGTCGCCGATTGGGGATTGGCCGCCTGTGTTTATCGCTTTAGGTGCCACGCTTGAATTGCGTGAAGGGTTCTCGAGCCGTAAATTACCGCTCGAAGAATTTTTTATCGCTTATCGCAAGCAGAATCGTGAGCCGCAGGAATATCTACGCCGCATCACGATTCAAAAGCCCGGTCCGGATAATCATATCCGCGTGTTCAAAGTCACGAAGCGCCGCGATGGAGATATTTCAGCCTTGATGGGCGCATTCAATATTACTGTGAAAGGTGATCTTGTTTCCGAAGCGCGTATTGCTTTTGGCGGTATGGCAGGCATTCCAAAACGTGCGCATCATGCAGAACGTGCCATCACGGGCGCATCTATCAAAGACATTGCTACCTGGCGCGCTGGTGCTGAGGCAATAGAACGCGACTTTGAGCCTTTATCCGATCATCGCGCCTCTGCTGAATATCGCATGCGTGTTACGCGCAATCTTGTGATCAAAGCCTTGGCAGAAATTGCGGGCGTGCCTTCAACCACCACACGTATCTTTGCACATCGCGAGACCAGTCATGCCGCTGAATGATCCCGTGACCCGTTATCAAGGGCAGGCGCTTCCGCATGACTCGGCCGAACGGCATGTGAGCGGTCGAGCGCTTTATATTGACGATCTTCCTGAGCCTGAAGGTATTTTGCATATTGCCTTGGGTGGTTCACCCGTTGCGCGTGGTAAGATCATGTCGCTTGATGTGCGTGATGTGCGTGCCGCATCTGGCGTGGTCGCGGTACTCACGGCAGCGGATATTCTGGGCAAGAATGATGTCTCACCCGCTAGGGGCGATGATCCAATGTTCGCATTGGATCGAGTTGAATTTGTTGGCCAAGCTTTATTCGCCGTGGTTGCGCATTCGCGCGATGCGGCGCGTCGCGCCGTGCGATTGGTGAAGATGGTTATCGAAGAAGAAAAGCCTTCTGTCACTGTTGAAGATGCGCTCGAGCGCAATGAAACTGTTTTGCCTGATTATGCTTTTGGTCGTGGTGATGTGGCTGAGGCGCTTTCTTCATCGCCGCTTCAGCTTGAAGGTTCGTTTAACATCGGTGGACAAGAGCATTTCTATCTTGAAGGGCAAGTGGCCCTTGCATTGCCCGGTGAAGGGCAGGAGATGCATGTCTATTCGTCAACGCAACATCCGACCGAAGTCCAGCATGTTGTCGCGCGCATTCTGGGAGTTCCCGATGCCTTTGTGACTTGCGAAGTGCGTCGCATGGGTGGTGGCTTTGGTGGTAAAGAAAGCCAAGCCTCGCAATGGGCGGCGATTGCCGCTCTGGCTGCGCGGATTACCGGCAAGCCCTGTAAGATCCGTCTTGATCGTGATGATGATATGATGATGACGGGCAAGCGGCACGAATTTCGTGTTGATTGGAAAATCGGAACGAATGAAGCGGGTCACATCAAAGGTGTTAATATTTCGCTTCTTGCGCGTTGCGGTTATTCAGCGGATCTTAGTCAAGGTGTCGTTGACCGCGCGATGTTTCATTCCGACAACGCGTATTTCATGCCTGTTGTGAATATTGCATCGCGACGGCTAAAAACGAATACTGTGTCCAATACGGCCTTTCGCGGCTTCGGGGGTCCTCAAGGGATCTTGGCGATTGAACGCATCATTGATGCCATCGCAAGCGCCACAGGCCGCGACCCGCTCGATATCAGAAAAGAAAATCTTTATCGGCCTGAGGGAGCGGTGACGCCCTATGGCATGCCGGTCGAAGATTTCGATATTGGACAGGCGCTGATTGAGCAGCTCGAAGCCGACTCGAATTATCGCCAGCGACGCAAAGCGATTGATGCTTATAATCAAGTCTCGCCGTTAATTCGTCGCGGTCTTGCGCTCACACCTTTGAAATTTGGTATTTCATTTACCCTCACGCAGCTTAATCAAGCGGGCGCGCTCGTTCATGTCTATTCGGATGGCTCGGTTCATCTCAATCATGGCGGCACGGAAATGGGGCAGGGCCTCTTCCAAAAAGTAGCACAAATTGTTTCTGATGAATTTGGTGTCTCCATCGACCATGTTCGGATTACGGCGACGACGACCGGCAAGGTTCCTAATTCTTCCCCAACTGCCGCTTCATCCGGTTCTGATTTGAATGGCATGGCGGCCTTGATAGCCGCTCGCGCAATCAAGAAGCGGATAGCAGAGTTTCTTGCTTCATCTCGTGGCGTGTCCCTTGAGGCGATTCACTTTGTTGATGACCATGTCTTGGTCGGAGATCACCGTCTGTCTTTTGCTGAAGCAGCGAAGGCCGCGCATCAAGCCCGCATTCATCTCTCGGAAGTGGGTTATTACAAAACGCCAAAAGTTGAATGGGACCGCGCGCAAGCACGGGGTCGGCCTTTTTATTATTTTGCCTATGGTGCCGCGTGCAGTGAGGTTGTGATTGATACACTCACGGGTGAAATGAAACTCGAACGTGGCGATATCCTTCATGACGTCGGACGTTCACTCAATCCAGCTCTTGATATCGGCCAGATCGAAGGGGCCTTCGTGCAAGGCATGGGCTGGCTCACAAGTGAAGAACTTGTTTATGACCAGAAAGGTCGTCTGCGCACACATGCGCCCTCGACATATAAAATTCCGGTAGCCTCCGATATTCCAGCGCATTTCAATACAAGTCTGTTTGACGGCGCCAATCGTGAAGACACGGTGTTTCGCTCGAAGGCGGTTGGTGAACCGCCCTTGATGTTGGGCATCTCTGTTTTCTCAGCCATTTTGAATGCGATTTCATCCTTGAAACCGGGGGCGCAAGTACCACTTGATGCACCTGCGACGCCTGAGCGCATCTTGAAAGCCGTTCAAGCGCTTGGCGGCGGTGGTGGGTTCTAAAACAAATGACCCCCTATGCACTTTATGATCGTCTTCGTGATGAGCTTCGGGTTGATGATTGCGTTGCACTAATCACAATCAAAGCTGCGCGGGGCTCCACGCCACAAAAAGCGGGCGCGGCGATGATGGTGACGAAAGCCGGCGCAATTAGCGGAACGATTGGTGGCGGAGCGCTTGAATATTCCGCGATTCAAGACGCGGTACGATTTATGTCGTCCGGCCAAAGGGGTGATTTTCAAAAGCTCTACCCGCTTGGCCCTGATTTGGGGCAATGCTGTGGCGGGTCTGTTGAAATTGAAACCTCGGTTTTTTCTAAAGACATGACCGACGAGATTGCAGCACGACGCGCGGCTCTGGACGAGGTCCATCCAACACCCGTTGCTCTTTTCGGAGCGGGTCATGTTGGTCGAGCCGTCGTGATCGCACTTGCGACATTGCCGTTTCAGGTCACTTGGATTGATGAGCGCGAGGGCATTTTCCCGGATACGATTCCGCGGAACGTTACGGTTTCGCAGGGTGATAATCCCGTACAGCTGATCGCTGCACTTCCTCACCATTCATATTGCCTGATCATGACTCATTCACACGCGCTTGATTTTGCGCTCGTCGATGCCGCGTTGCGACGCGATGACCTCGAATATATCGGCCTTATTGGTTCATCAACGAAACGCACGCGTTTTCATTCACGCTTGCGGCAGAGTGGCGTTAGCTCAAGCGCGCTTTCACGTTTGGTTTGTCCGATTGGGTTGCCCTCTCTTTATGGCAAGGACCCAGCTGTCATCGCGACCTCTGTCGCTGCTGATTTGTTGATCCGTCGACACGCCGTGCAAGCTGGCCTTGATTGTGGATCAATGGAAAGACAAGAAAAGCGCTTGGCAATAATTCAATCGAGTCATAACGGTTGTTGAACAGGTGATTGATGTCTGATGATGAAAAATTCTTAGCGCGCGCCATCGCTTTGTCGCGTGAACGTATGGAAGCGAATGAAGGTGGCCCCTTTGGCGCGCTTGTGGCGCGGGACGGCGTCATTCTTGCTGAGGGCTGGAACATGGTGACCTCTTCGAATGATCCGACGGCTCATGCCGAGGTGAGTGCGATCCGTCGTGCTTGCACAGCGGTCGGTCACTTCGAGTTGAAAGGCGCGACACTCTATACGAGCTGCGAACCTTGTCCCATGTGCTTGGCTTCTGCCTATTGGGCGCGGGTTTCGCGCATTGTTTATGCGAATACGCGTGACGAGGCAGCTGCCATCGGCTTTGATGACGCTTTCATTTATGATGAAGTGCCAAAGGATCCTGCTGCGCGAAGCCTCCCAATGGAACATCATCCGCGCGAAGATGCACGAGCAGCTTTTGCCGCATGGGCGGTGAAGCCCAATAAAATTAGTTATTGAGGATCAATCATGACCGCGTTTGCGCTTGACTGGATCAATCTTGCCATCAGGTGGTTTCATATCGTTGTGGGGATTGCCTGGATTGGAGCAAGCTTCCATTTCGTTTGGCTCGATTATTCTCTGCGCGCGCGCGAAAATATGAATAAAAGCGTTTTTGGTACGTCATGGCTTGTTCATGGTGGCGGCTTCTATCATGTAGAAAAATATTTGGTGGCGCCGCCAAGTCTGCCAGCGGATCTCCATTGGTTCAAATGGGAAGCCTATCTTACATTCTTGACCGGCTTTGCCCTACTGATAGTCCAATATTATTGGAATGTATCAGTCTTTCTCGTTGATCCGAATATTTATGCGATGACGGGTACCAAGGCGATTGTGATCTCGGTCTTGTCGCTTCTTGCCGGTTGGATCGTTTATGATCTTTTGTGCCGGTCGACGCTTGGCGAACATACAGGTTATCTAGCACTTGCTGTTTTCATTTTGATCACCAGTGCCGCTTACGGGTTTTCGCATGTCTTTTCGGGGCGCGGCGCCTTCATTCATGTGGGCGCGATGGTGGGTACTATCATGGCGGCAAATGTGTTTCGCGTGATCATTCCCAACCAGAAGAAGGTCACAGCGGCGCTTCTTGCGGGCGAAACACCTGATCCGAAATATGGCAAGATTGGCAAGCAACGTTCACTCCATAATAATTACCTGACTTTGCCAGTCTTGTTGATGATGGTCTCAAACCATTATCCGTTTTTATATTCGCACCCATCTTCATGGCTCGTTATTGCGTTGATTGTTTTGTCGGGTGGTATGATCCGACATTTCTTTAATCGAGTTGATGCAGGTGATGCGGCGACAAAAGTCTTTTGGACTTTACCTTTGGCGCTTCTGGCTTTGGCGGTTGCGATTTGGTGGACGGCGCCGTCTACAAAATCCATTTCGCAGAAAGTCAGCGATGCGGATGTTCTCGCGATTTCAGCAAAACATTGCACCATGTGTCATCAGGCTCAACCCACTCATGAAAGTTTCAAAGGCGGAGAGCCGCCCAAAGCGGTGATGCTCGATACAATTGAAAATATCAGAAAAAATGCCCAGCAAATTCTCGTGCAAGCTATTGATGGGCGGGTGATGCCGCTCGGCAATGAAACACACATGACCGATGACGAGCGTGCGAAGCTCGGTGCTTGGATCGTGGCTCAATGACTGAGCCTCTCACGCTCGCAAAAGTGAATGCGCTGACGCGGGAAGAATTTATTGCGCAATTTGGTGATATTGCCGAGCATTCATCATGGGTGGCTGAGGGCGCGGTCGATGCGCGTCCCTTTTTGTCTCATGACTCACTCGTTGATGCGTTTCAGCAAAGCGTGTTGACGGCTCCTCAATCGAGACAAGACGCTTTGATCTTAGCTCACCCCGATCTTGCTGGACGTGCTGCCAAAGCGTGCGATCTCGCTGAAGAGTCCCGACGCGAGCAAAAGGGTGTAGGGCTTGATCGTCTCACCGAGGATGAGTTTAAGCGCTTTCATCAATTCAATGATCTTTATCGTGCGCGTTTTGGCTTCCCGTTTATCTTTGCCGTGTTAGGCGCAACTAAATTTCAAATTCTTGAATCTTTTGAGACGCGTGTTGGCGGCACAAAGTTCGAGGAGCGCTTGACCGCGCTTGCGCAAGTTTTACGCATCATCCGCTTTCGCCTCGAGACGCGGGTCAAACCATAAATCGCGTCTTGTGTTTTTTTAGCCGCTATTGAATTTTAGGCGGCACCAAGAGATCAATGGCGGGCATATCGCCGGCAGCGGGCGCGAGCTGGAACTGTTCCATTGCCTTCTTCTCATCGATGACCACGGCACTATCCTTGTAATGCATGACCATTTGCGGGAAGGCGATGACAAGGCCGACCATGATTAATTGAATGATCACGAAAGGCACAGCGCCCCAATAGATTTGTTCGGTCGTTACAGGTTCCATGTTGCGCTTGGTGATCTTATCGATATATTTCGATTTTGGTGCGACGGAGCGCAAGAAGAAGAGCGCAAAGCCAAAGGGCGGATGCATGAAGCTCGTTTGCATATTCACGCCCAAAATGACTCCAAACCAAATGAGATCAATGCCGAGCCTTTCGGCGGCAGGGCCAATCAACGGCACCGCGATAAACGCCAATTCAAAAAAGTCGAGGAAGAAGGCGAGCACGAAGATCAACGCATTCACGAAGATCAGGAAACCAACTTGCCCGCCTGGAAGATTGACGAGGAGTTCTTCAACCCATTTGTGACCATTCACGCCGTAGAAGGTGAGTGAGAACACGCGCGCACCAATGAGAATAAACAACACAAAGGCTGAGAGTTTCGCGGTCGTCTCCGTCGCTTGCCGCAACGAATCGAAAGAGAGGCGGCGTTTCATCAAAGCGAGAATTATCGCGCCAGCTGCTCCCATCGCCCCCCCTTCAGTTGGTGTCGCAACACCAATAAAAATTGTACCAAGTACAAGGAAGATAAGACCTAGCGGCGGAACCATCACGAAGATGGTTTGCTCGGCCATGCGCGAGAGAAGTTTTAATCTGCTGATACGGTTTAACACCGCAATCACCAAAGCGACCACAACTCCGACCGACATTGTGAGAACAACGAAATCGGGCCCGGGGGATGTGCCTGTTTCGCGAATGGCAAAATAACCAGCAAGGCCTGCGATAATCGCGACAACGAGAAGAGACGTTCGCCGCGCTTTGCCATCAGCATCCGCGAGTGTTTGCGCTTCAAGAGGAAGGCCGGGCGCAGCGGATGGTTTGACCATGGTCACTAAGAAAACATAACCCGCATAAAGTGAAGCGAGAACGAGACCCGGTATGAAAGCGCCTGTGTACATATCGCCTACGGAACGGCCCAATTGATCGGCCATCACGATCAAGACGAGAGAGGGGGGAATGATTTGCGCGAGTGTTCCAGAAGCGGCAATCACACCAGAGGCTAAGCGACGATCATAACCATAACGCAGCATGATGGGCAGTGAGATGAGGCCCATGGAAATCACGGAGGCTGCGACAACACCTGTAGTTGCCGCAAGGAGTGCGCCCACAAAAATCACCGCGTAAGCAAGACCGCCACGAATGGGGCCAAAGAGCTGCCCAATCGTATCGAGCAAATCTTCCGCCATTCCTGATCGCTCTAAGACCAACCCCATAAAGGTGAAAAACGGAATGGCGAGCAGCGTATCATTATTCATTACTCCGAATACACGCTCCGGCAGCGCTTGCAAGAAGCTGGGGTGAAAGAGCCCTAACTCAACACCAATCAAACCGAACACAAGCCCGTTCGCTGCAAGGGAAAAAGCCACCGGGTATCCCAGCAGCAACAGCACCACGAGTGACGCAAACATGATGGGTGCCATGTTATGAATGATGAAAGCGGTCATTTGTGGTTCGTCCGTTGGTCGCGGGTGAAAGTCAGTTCATTTCAGGATTTTTGTGCATCTGTTTGCGCAAGGAGTCTTTCTGCTTCGGCTTCGGCAGAGGCGTGGTGTCCACCTCCGCTCAATGTTTCGGCTAAATCACCGCGCATGATCGCGATGCGTTTGATGATTTCCGAAACGGCTTGAATGAGAAGAGCAATAAAGCCGATCAGCACCAAAAGTTTTGCAGGCCAGAGTGGCAAGCCGCCCGCATTGCTTGATTGCTCATTGCCCATGATCGAGCGCCAAGCGAAGGGGCCGCCTGTTAACACCATGATCACGGCAAAAGGTAGAAGGAAAAAGAGATGTCCGAAAAGTTCAATATAGCCGCGAGCGCGGCTCGGCAATTTTGAATTGATGATATCGATGCGGATATGTTCGTTTGAAAGCAGTGTCCATGGCGAGCACAACAGAAAGACAAAACCGAATAACAGCCATTGCAATTCAAGCCATGAATTGGATGAGGTGTTAAAAATTTTTCTGATTAATGCATTGACGGTAGAGACAACGACTGCGACGAAAATGAACCACGCGATCGTTCGGCCAATACGGATCATGGATGTATCGATCAGACGGCTTAACGCCAATAATCCCTGCATAGCTCCTCCCAAAGCGCTGCGGCCCGTCATATTTTACGGATATGGATATACAATTTAGCATATCTTTATTGTATTTTGATCATGTTTTGGGGAGCGGGTCCACAAATTTATGACCACATTGCATAGTAGCCGACACGCATTCATCCGAGATGTGGATCAATCCCGCGGGCGAGCCGACTTCGCTTTTGTTCGCGATAACCCATAAAGAGACCGCTACCCACAACGAGGATCGTGCCGATAATGGCGGCAAGGCTGGGTCTTTCGCCGAAAATGAATATGCCTGTTCCGGCCGCCCACACGACAACGAGATAACGTAAGGGCGAGAGAATGGCGATGTCGGCGTTCCGATAGGCTGTCACCATCAAGGCATTACCGAGTGACACCATCACTGCGGCACCGCCGAGAAACGCAAATTCAACTTCGGTCGGCATGCGCCAGTCTTCGCCGACGCCGAGAATAACCCCGCCGAATGTTGCAAAGATTGTGGTTGTGAGAATGACAATCTGCGGTGGGATTTCATTTGAGATGCGTCGCGTAATCAGTTCGCGAATGGCCACAAATGTGGCGGAAGCGAGCGCGATCAATGAATAGACCGTGAAGCTTGCGCCACCCGGTTGCGTTATCAAAAGCACACCGGCAAAACCGATGATCACCGCAAGCCATCTCTTAAAATCAACAAGTTCAATGCCAAGAACCGCGCATAGAATTGTCATGATGATGGGCGTGGCTTGCATGATCGAGGTGATGTCGCCAATCGGTAATTGCGCAATCGCCGTGATGTAAGTGAGTGTAACCATCACTTCGCAAGTCGCGCGGAGAATCACGATCGGCTTGGTCGCCGCCTTCATATTCTTCAGATTACCCGTTATCGTGATAAAACCGATCACAAGCGTGATGGCAAAGAGACCGCGGATCAGAAGAAGCTGGCCGATGGGAATTGTGCTCGTCGCCAATTTTACCAGCACATCATTAAAGACGAAAAAGGCGCCGCCAAAAATCATCGCTAGAATGCCACGTTGGGCATGTCGTGCATATTTATGAGTTGTTACACTATTCACTCAGTACGGCTCTATTTTGTAAGGATAGAAAATCGATCAAGCCGAAAGGGCGAAAGATCATAGGGGGGCGTTTGACCAAGAGAGAGGTCGGAGAGAATTTCTCCCATCACGCTTGCGAATTTAAACCCATGACCAGAGCAAGGTGAGGCAATCACGATTTGAGGCGCACCCGGAAGATGATCAATAATGAAATCCTCATCGGGCGTCATCGTGTAGATGCAGGTTTTAATCGTAAGGGCCGGACCCATCGCTTGAGGCAAATATCGTGACAGACACTCACGCAATCCCACTTCATCTTTTGGTCGATTCTCACGGATCAACGTATCGGGATCGCATGGTTCCCGACCATGATGCGGTCCGCCCACTTTCAAGCCCGGATTTCCATGCAGAGGAAAGCCATAATAATGGCCTTCCGGAATCTTCAATGTGAAACTTGGAAATTGTCCGCGCGAAAAGAGTTCCGGCTTTAACGGACGAAACCACCCAAAGACCTGACGATAAGGTTGCGCAATCCCGGTAAGATGAGGAATGAATTTTGTAATCCATGGTCCCGGTGAAAGCACAACGCTTCCCGCTTCATAGGTTCCCGCATCGGTTTTGACACGCGCACCACTATTTTGACGGGGTTCGATATCAATCACCTTCTCGCGTGGATGAAGTTCTGCTCCAAGATCAACAGCTGCGGCTGTTAATGTCATGATCGCGCGGTCACTCATCACAAAACCACCGTCGGGCTGGAATAATCCGCGATAATCTTTCGGCAAAACGAATGCGCTGTGCCGTTTCACAATCGCTTCGGCATCGAGTAATTCGTAAGGCAAATCAAATTTTTTACACGCCGCTTCGCCACGTTCGACAATATCAAGCCCGGGTTCAATGATGTCGAGCGTGCCGGTGATTTCAAGCAAGGATGTATTGAATTTTGTTCCTAATTCTTGCCAAAGGTGATGCGCACGCAACACCATCGGAACATAGGATTGGCCCTCGAAATAAGCGAGGCGGATCATACGCGTTTCGCCATGCGATGAGCCCATCGCATGACCGATATCATAACGCTCAATACCGAGAACACGTTTGCCACGTCGTGCCAATTCGTAAAGCGTGGCTGACCCCATGCCGCCAATGCCGACAACGATGACATCATAGGGCTTTGTCATCACTCAGCCACCCGTGACACTCATATGCCGCTGCACAGCAGGGCGTGTGCCAACACGATCAATAATGAAATCATGGCCTTTAGGTTTGCGTAAAATTGCATTGTCGATGGCGCGTGAAACGAGATCGTTTGAAGAGGACGCACGCAGAGGCGCTCTGAGATCAGCTGAGTCATCTTGTCCGAGGCACATATAGAGCATGCCAGTGCATGTCAGTCTAACGCGGTTGCAACTTTCACAGAAATTATGGGTCAAAGGAGTAATAAACCCAATCCGACCGCCTGTTTCTTGGGCGCGCACGTAACGTGCAGGCCCACCAGTTTGATGATTGATGTCGGCCATTGTGAAGGCTTCTGCGAGATGCTGCTTTACTTCGGTCAAGGGCCAATATTGATCATAGCGATCGGGCTCAATATCGCCCATCGGCATCACTTCGATGAAAGTGATGTCCATCCCTTCGTCATGCGACCAGCGGACGATTGAGTTAATTTCACCATCATTTACGCCCTTCAACGCCACCGCATTGATCTTGATGGAGAGGCCTGCTTTTTGCGCGGCCTCAATACCATTAAGAACACGATCAAGATCGCCCCATCTTGTGATCGCTCTAAATTTTACGGGATCAAGCGTATCAAGCGAAACATTGATCCGCTTTACACCGCAATCTGCAAGCTCTTGTGCGTAGCGCTCGAGTTGCGATCCGTTGGTGGTTAGCGTGAGCTCTTCAAGTCCGTTGCCTAATTTTTTAGAAAGCGACCGAAACAAGGTCATGATATCACGCCGCACGAGCGGTTCGCCGCCCGTGATACGAAGTTTCTTCACGCCTTTGTCGATAAAAATGCTGCAGAGCCGATCGAGCTCCTCAAGAGTGAGTAGATCTTTTTTCGGCAAAAAGGCCATGTCTTCCGACATGCAATAGACGCAGCGAAAATCGCACCGGTCAGTGACCGAGACGCGCAAATAGCTCACCGCACGCCCGAAAGGGTCGATTATGGTGTCCGTTGCCGCGTTATGTGCGTTCATCGCTAAGCCAAGCCTCCATTTGTTGTTTTTCTTCGTGGGTTGTAGACGGTTTTCGTTGTGTGGGACAAGTCCGATGAGACTCGGCTGTTATTCGCTTTAGTTTCAGGAGAAGATCAGCTCATGACCGATACGGATTGGCCCGATGAAATCCGACTCTCGCCGGAAAAAACCCGTCTTTCGCTCGTTTTTTCGAGTGGAGATCGGTTAACATTGGACGCCGAGTATTTGCGGGTCGAAAGTCCTAGCGCAGAGGTGCAGGGCCATGCGGCACACGAGAAAAAGCTGATCGCCGGGAAGCGCCACGTGAAAATTCTGGGGCTCGAACCCGTTGGAAATTATGCCGTTCGCATCCGTTTTGACGACGGTCATGATTCAGGTCTTTTTACATGGGCCTATTTGAAGAAGCTCGCCGCTGAGCGTGATGTGATTTGGCAGGCTTATCTCGACGCTATGGCGACTTCCGGCCAAGCCCGCTAGGCAAAGCTCACGGCTCGATGATCACCTTAGTCCCGACCCGGACGCGGTTGTAAAGATCAATCACATCCTCATTGGCCATCCGGATGCAGCCCGAGGAAACGGCCTGTCCGATGGTCTCAGGCTCATTTGAGCCGTGAATTCGGTAGAGTGTGTCCCCAAGATAGAGCGCGCGTGCGCCCAAGGGGTTATCGGGCCCACCTTCCTTATGTTTAGGGAGGTCAGGCTGGCGTTGGAGCATCTCAGGCGGTGGCGTCCAGTCCGGCCATTGCCGCTTCATCGAGACTTGGAATTCACCCGACCATTCGAAACCGTCGCGGGCAACACCAATTCCGTATTTCATAGCCCACCCATCGCCGAGAATAAGATAAAGTCGCCGCTCGGACGCCCGTACAATGATGGTTCCCGGCTTTTCGTCACTCGGAAACCAGGCTTGATACCGTTTGATTGGCGAGGATGCTTCCGACATTTCTGCGATTATCTGATCAAAAGCCTTCACATCCCTCGGACTGGCCGCAACTACGGAAGTGCACGTGGAAAAAATAAGAGAAAAGGCAATCAGAAGCCGCTTCATGGGCAGGGCAGTCCTTAACTTGTTTGCTTCACAATGCCACTCATTCTTCATGCGCTTTCCGACAGACCACATAAAAATGATCGCGCGGAAGTGAAGCTGGGGAGGCAGGGCGCTGAGTGGCAATGCCATGGTTTTTCCGTCAACTCAAGCGATCCGCCCGGGGTTTTCCGCCGGTGAATCAAGGCTAAAGGCTCGTTCGCTGATCAATGCACGGCATTTTTTTCTGCGGGAGACTACTGATAGCGGTCGGTCATGCCGACCCCTTTGGTGACCGCCTCAGAACGGATACATCGGCCATTGCGCGACCCAATATCACGGTCATGCCAATGGGGTCGGAGATTACGCGATCACTGAGGGTACAGGGCGAGCCAGATCCCTATGCCACCCCTATTTGTTCATACGATGTCTATTACTGGAATACGATTTATGCCTGTGATCCGGCCCATCAGGGTCGTCCCGATTTCGAAAGTCGTGGCTCGAGAGACCGCTGAGCCAAATGAGTAAGGGGCCACCCGTCTCATTCTGTCGGGCGGTTCACTTTCACCCCAACGAAAAAATCTCGACGTCGACTATCCGCGTCAGGCTTGCCTAACGAGGGGGCGGAAGCTAGAGAACATCCCAGACCGGCGCTTGGGCTTACCAAGCTGTCTTCCGGGCGCGTAGCACAGCGGTAGTGCGTTCCCTTCACACGGGAGAGGTCACAGGTTCAATCCCTGTCGCGCCCACCATTTAAACCTATGAAAAATAAGGGCTTTTCTGGCTACTACCATCACTCATCATCGCCAAATTTCCCGTCTGACACTCGTGTGACACATTGGGAGAAAATGATGGCGACAATCCGTAAGCGCGGAGCCAAATGGCAGGCAACTATTCGGCGAAAAAACTGCCCAACGCTGGTAAAATCATTTTTATTGAAAGGCGATGTTGTGTGGGCGCGCCAACAATAATTGCGTTTGGATAAGGGAGTTATTGAGCCTCAAGCGTTAATCGCTTGGCCTGCCCCCTGAAAAGTGATCCTCCCTGATGTATGGCTTTTGAGCCGATGGAGGACGGAAGAATGAGCAAGAAGAGACACAAGCCTGAAGAGATTGTCGCCAAGTTGCGGCAAGTGGAAGTATTGACGGCGCAAGGGCGTCCGGTTGCGGAAGCCATCCGATCGATAGGCGTGACGGAAGTGACATACTAGCGGTGGTGTACCTCGATGGAGGCCTACGAGCAGCTCTTCACGTGGTGCTGAGCACGGCGCCAGCCGCCTGTTCGCCCGCGATCACGGCGCCTTCGAACCAGCCAGCCTGCTCCGGCGCATAGTCCGAAGACGCAAATGCGATGCGGCCTTCCAGTTGCCAATTGGCGGC